>Ga0307991_1000677_pt1 | contig 24396 bp, 21 predicted proteins | sample EllFjometagen131_FD_203146 | JGI IMG/M metagenome (GOLD analysis project Ga0307991, IMG submission 203146) | Marine microbial communities from Ellis Fjord, Antarctic Ocean - #131 | ecosystem: Environmental > Aquatic > Marine > Unclassified | place: Southern Ocean | collected 2014-10-08 | reverse complement strand
CGCAAGGCAATGATCGAAGCGGTAACAATGGTAAACCCGGCTATGTATATCAACACCATATTACTACCCGTGTTCAGCAACAGGTCGGCACCAAAAATATATAGCACAATTTTCACCAGACAGAACACCCCAGCCTTAACTACAGCTACCGCGTGCAGCAAGGCGCTTACCGGCGTCGGTGCCACCATCGCTTCCGGCAGCCAGCGATGAATCGGCATCAACGCCGCCTTACCGATACCATAGGCAAACATCAACAATAGTAAAGTTACCAGTGCGGGCGACAGATCCTTGGCAAGAATACCTCCCGCAGTGAAGGTTGTAGAACCAGTCAGATGCCATACCCAGATGATTGCCGGCAACAGCAAGCCCACCGAGGTGCTGATAAGAATACCCAGATAAACCCGCCCACCACTAATAGCATCGTGATCCTGTTTGTGCGCCACCAACGGGTAGGTTGATAACGTTAACAACTCGTAAAACAAGAACATGGTTATCAGGTTGCCTGCCAAAGCGATGCCCATGGTGCTAGCCAGCGCGATAGCAAAACAGATATACAGACGCGTTTGGTGGGACTCGTTATTACCGCGCATATACCCGATGGTATACAGCGAGGTAATTAACCACAGCAAACTGGCGATGCTAGCAAACAGCAGCCCCAGCGGCTCCAGAGCCAAAACAAACCGCAGCCCCGGCAGCGGCTCGGCAAAGGTAATAGGTGCCAGATGCAAGGCATCAGGTCGAACATGCAGCGTCGCAACTACGCAGAACAGCCCCAGTGCCGTTGTTAAGGTAACCCCTTCGCGCAAGTTGGGGAAACGTGAGCTGGCAGCAATAAACAAGGCCCCGCAGGCTGGGATCAGGATGCATAACTCGATCAGAACTATAGTAGACATCACATCCCCCCCAACAACAACGCTGCGGCGCGCTGGGCGAAATTGACCGGAATAGAGCTATCGATGCCAAAATAGATATTGGCGACAACCATCAGCCACATGGGTATCAGCAACGACAGCGGCGCTTCCCCCACCTCTTCCTCTTCCAGTTCCAACAGAGGATTAAAATAAGCGGTCTCAACCACCCGCCACACATAGACAACCGCCAGCAGCGAACCAATCAAGATCAGTACCACTACGTCCCACCAGCCGCGCTCTAGTGCCGCCTGTACCAGCATCCACTTACTGACGAAACCGGCAGTGCCGGGCACTCCCATCAGGCTTAACCCGCCGATTACAAAAGCTGCCATAGTAAATGGCATCCGCCGTCCCAAGCCACGGAAATCGGTCAGATATACCGAACCAACGCTGTAGCTCACTGCCCCCATGGTCATAAACAGCAACCCCTTCATCAACGCATGATTGAACATGTGCAGAATGCCCGCACTCAGCCCGCCGAGGTTAGACAGACTCAACCCCAGGGTCATGTAGCCTATTTGCGCCACACTTGAGTAAGCCAACATGCGCTTGATGTCGTATTGGAAGATAGCCACCACTGAGGCGATAATTATCGCTGCCAGCGATGAGATTAAAAATATTTTCCCTAGCGCTAGCTGAAAAATAGAACCACTACCGACTACGCTGTAGCAGAAACGCAGCAACATATATATCGCCACTTTGGTAGCGGTGGATGCCAAGAATATGGTAACCACCGAGGGCGCATAGGAGTAGGCATTAGGTAACCACAGGTGCAGCGGGAACAGAGCCAACTTCAGGCTCAGACCAACGATTATAAAGGCAAACGCGGTCAGCAGCGTGCGGTTACCACTGCCAATGATATGGTTGGCGTGCAACTGATAGGAAATATCCTGAATGTTCAAGCTGCCGGTCAGGCTATACAGCAAACCGATACCGATAAGGATAAAAGTGGCGCCGATGGTTCCCATCACCAAATATTGATAGGCCGCAGTCAGGGCGCGCCGGCGTGGCCCCATCCCAATCAGGGCATAAGATGATAACGACGACAACTCAAGGAAAACATACATATTGAAAGCATCGCCGGTTACCGTTATCCCCAACAGACCAGCCAGACACACCAGCAACAGACTGTAAAAATAGGGCTGCGTAGCAGAATCAATTTCCTGCGCCACACTCTTGAAAGCATAAGGGAGAACCAGAGCACTCATCCCTGAGACAATGAGCAACACAAAAGCGTTGAGGTAGTCAATGTAGTAGGTTATCCCCCACGGCGCTGGCCAGCCTCCGATATCATAACTCAGAGCCCCAACGCTCATCACCTGCTGCGCAATCAACAGGCTGACCGCAAAACTGCTCCAGGTCGCTACCAGCGCAATCAGCCAGGCGAGACGGCGACTGCCAAACACAATACACAGCGGTGCTGCCAGCAGTGGGATAATAACCTGTAAAATAGGTAGATGGTTCATAGTGAATCATCCTTGGCGCGAATTTCATCTTCCTCTATGGTGCCGTAGCGTTCATTGATGCGCACCGTCAAAGCTAGTCCGACAGCAGTGGTCGCCACACCGACAACAATAGCGGTCAGAATCAACACATGTGGCACCGGATTGGAAAACAGCTGCCCGGGATGAATATGTTCACAATAGATTGGTGCGGTTCCCCCGTTAACCTTGCCCATGGAAATATACAAAAGAAACACCGAAGTGGAAAAAACGTTCAAACCGATCAATTTTTTAATCAGATTACCGCGCGAGATAACCACGTAAAATCCGGACATCATCAGAAAAATGGCCACCCAGTAGTTGTAGTGTCCTACCCAACTCATGCTGACCCTCCTTTACGATTGCCCAAGGCATAAAACATGGTAACCATGATGGCAAACACCGTAATACCAACGCCGAGCTCGATAAGAAAGATACCTAAATGTTGTCCATGCAGCGGCTCATGAGCCAGCACATTGTAATCAAGAAAATTACCCCCGAGGAACATACACAGTACACCGACGCCACCGTACAGCATCAGTCCCAGCACCGCCAACAAGCGCAGCGCCGTAGGGGTAACAACCAGCATTGCCTTTTCAACATTGAAGATCATGGCATAGAGCATAATGGCGCTGGCAAAGATCACCCCGGCCTGAAAACCACCGCCCGGACCATAATCACCGTGAAATTGTACATACAGCGCAAACAGCATAATCAATGGGATAAACATCTTACCCACGATACGCAGCACCAGATGGTCGGTACTCGGCGCATTACTCGCATCCAGGACTTGAACGGCAACCGGGGTAGTATCGGGCAAAACTCCACCTAAGCGCACCTTAAACTCCTTGCGGCGGCTAAAACCCAGCAACCCAACCAGCGCAATTCCGGCAGTAAAGATAACCGTTGCCTCGCCCAGAGTATCGTAGCCCCGATAGCTAGCCAGCACTGAAGTAACAACATTGGGCGGGCCGACCTCCTGGGGAGAATCGACGATAAAACGTACTGCCATGTGACGATGAATAGCTGAATCGGGGTCGCCAAATGGGGGCAAATCCATGGTACCGTACACCAGTACCGCACCGGTAACGGCAACCACCAGTAAAGCGAGATAGGGCTGATGCGAGGGGCGGCGCTCACGGGTATGGGTTAGAGACAAAGCGCTGAGCAGCAAAATAGAAGAGATACCGGTGCCAACCGCGGCCTCGGTAAAAGCCACGTCTACCGCGTCCATGGTAATGAACAAGGAAGCTGACAACAGGCTGAAAATACCCAACAACATGATGGCGCAAAAAAGTTTGCGGATATAGACAATGACAATCACCGTCACACACAAAAACGACAGCAAGACGATATCGACAGCTGCTTCCATCAGCGTTTATCCTCCCGTCCCAAGAGTGGTCGAATCCCTTTTTTCAACGCTGTCTTAGCCAACGCGTGTGTAGCGGTAGTGCTGGTTACTATCAGAAACACCAAGACAAAGCACAGCTTGACGCTCACCAGAGTAAAACCAGCCTGGAGCATCAGCGCAAAGAGAATCGCAAAAGAACAGACAGAATCGGTCACCCCGGTGGCGTGCTGCCGGGTAAAAAAGTCGGGCAGGCGATACAGACCAACACCACCGCTAATGCCCAGAAAGCAGCCAACGGTTAACAACAGCGCCGTCAATATATCCAGAAGACAGAAATCCATCATGAAATTATCCCTCCCCCGTCGGTGCAGTACCTTCGCTGATCTGCCGCTCAAAGAAGCGCAGCACGGCCAGAGTACTTAAAAAATTGACCAGCGCATAAACCAGCGCAATATCCAAGAAATCAGGGCGTTCAGTCATAAAACCAACCACAGCTATGAGCAGAACGGTCTTAGTACCAAACATGTTTACCGCCAACAGACGATCAAAAGCTGTCGGTCCTAATATTGCCCGCACCAAGGTCAAGCCCATTACCACCAAAATAGCTAATGCAGATGCTACATACATAGACAGATTAAACCCCCAGCTGGGTAATGCGACGATCCATCTCGCCACTTAGCAGATCTTCAGCAGCACTCCAGGTTAAAGCGTGAACTTCCAGCTTATCACCGTCAACATTGACACACACCGTACCCGGGGTAACCGTAATAGAATTGGCATACATCATCACCCCAAAAGGTGTTTTCTGACTTGCCTTGACACAAATCAGGGTTGGACTGATATCCACACGCGGCGACCAGATACGTCGACATACTGCGACATTTGCTAGGACAATCTCTTTGGCCAACCATGTAAAATAAATAATGCTACGCATGGGTAACTGAACCAGCTGAGCCTCATCATCAACAACCCGCATACGACGGGCAATTAAAACAGTCAGAATAACTGAGAATACTCCACAGGAGAGGATAAACGGGGTATTATAACCGGATAGAAGCAGCCAGAAGACGGTTAAAGTTGCGGTGAGGTAAAGTGTATATTTCATGGTCCCTCCGTCAAATATTTTGTAAATATAACACCGTACTAATCAAAACAATAATTTTTTCCTGCTGGTTACGTGTATTATTCTCATCATCTACTTATTACGCATCCAACTGTGGGGAGATGTTATGTAGCCGATCTGCGCCGTCCATTCAAGCCATGGTGGCAAAAACCTTGATTCGTCCTTGGGCGCAGGTGTAAAGTAGGGCGATTTTACCGGACAACATACTGAGTATTTCCTTATACGAGTTACACCAACACAGCACAAAGGCACTATGAGCTTGCGCTTACGCGCGCAACGGTAGAGCAAAGAAAGGATATCTTTTTAATGCCAACCATCTTGACTAAAATAAAATCTCTGCTGGAGATGGTTAAGTTTTCGCACACGATTTTTGCCTTTCCGTTTGCCCTGATCGGTCTGGTAGTTGCGGCCCATACGGCGCATCAGACGCCATCTATCCAGCAATTTTTGTGGATCTGCCTAGCTATGGTAGGGGCCCGTTCTGGCGCTATGGGGCTTAACCGCCTACTTGATGCCCGTATTGATGCGCTGAACCCGCGTACTGCCGAACGCCATATCCCGGCGGGAGTTGTTGCGCACTGGGAAGCCTGGCTGTTTGTGATAGTATCCTTTACAGTGCTGATATTCTCTGCCTACCAGCTAAATCCACTGTGTTTTTATCTGTCACCAGTAGCGGTGTTTTTCCTGGCGCTATATTCGTTCGCCAAACGCTTTACCCTGTATGCCCATCTGGTGCTGGGACTGTGTCTGGGAGCGGCACCGGTTGGTGCCTGGATCGCTATCCGTGGCGATGTCAGTGTCTCCATTGTGTTGATAGGCTTAGCGGTACTGCTATGGGTAGCGGGTTTCGACATCTTGTACGCCCTGCAAGATCTGGACTTCGATCGTGAGCATGACTTGCACTCGATTCCAGCTAAGCTGGGCGAGGAGGCCTCCTTCTATCTGGTGCGCCTATTCCACATCGGCATGATCATCTTGCTGTTGTTAGCTACATCGGGTAGCAATCTAGGCTGGATATATCTACTCGGGGTAGCTACGGTAGCGGCAATGCTGTTTTATGAGCACACTTTGGTAAAACCGGGGGATTTGAGTAAGATGGACGCTGCCTTCTTCACTATGAATGGCTACATCAGTGTCACCCTGTTTGCTTTTGTCCTTCTGGACGTAATTATCCTATGATCTGCGCAGCCCAGACACAACTAGAACACATTGTTGTAGCTATAACAGGTGCCTCGGGAACTGTTTATGGTACCACGCTGGTGCAGCAGTTACTGCACGCTGGTCAGCGCGTATCTTTGTTGATGTCCAGTGCCGCACGCCAGGTATCGTCACTGGAACAGCAGCTTGACTGGTCAGCCAACCACGAAATCTTCCAGCACCAAGCTCAGGAATTTTTCGCTGCCGGACCGGATCAACTACAGTGCTATAGCGAACAGCAATTTACCGCGCCCATCGCCAGCGGCTCCGCCGCGGCTGACGCCATGGTGATTGTCCCTAGCTCAATGGGTAGCGTTGCCCGTGTTGCCAACGGTCTGAGCAGCAACCTGATCGAACGGGTGGCCGATGTGATGCTAAAGGAACGCAGAAAACTGATAATCGTACCGCGTGAAACCCCGTTTAATAGTATTCACCTTCAAAATCTGCTGACACTGTCACAGAATGGAGCCATTATCCTGCCGGCAATGCCGGCATTTTACAGCCAGCCACAAACAGTGGAGGAGCTAATCAATTTTGTTGTCGGTAAAATCTTCGACAGCCTTGGTTTGCCCCACACACTGTTTACTCGCTGGGGAGAAAACCATGAATGATATCATTGCCCAGGTACGGGCAAAAATCGACACCGGCCAACGGATCAGCGACGCTGACGCCCTGCAACTGTTTGAATCAGATGATCTGTTCGGCATCGGTCAATTGGCCGCCGACATCAACCGCAGCAAAAATGGCGACAAAGTGTTATTCAATGTTAATCGCCATATAAATTACACCAATATCTGCGTCAATCAGTGCCGCTTTTGCGCCTTCAGTAAGGAGAGTGGTGAGCCAGGTGGTTACACCTACAATCTGAGCCAGATTCTAGAAAAGGCAGCTGAAGCCAATGCCGCAGGGGCTACCGAATTGCACATGGTAGGTGGCTTACACCCGGAATTACCCTTTGATTTTTACCTGCGCATGATGGCAACAATCAAAGCTAACAATCCACACATGAAGATCAAAGCTTTTACTGCGGTGGAGATCGACTATTTTTCCCAGATCTCCAAGCTGCCGGTGGAAGAGGTAATTTCCGAGCTCAAGCGCCTTGGTCTTGACTCCACACCGGGCGGCGGGGCTGAAATACTCTGCGCCGAGGTACGTAATCAGATCTGTCCAGAAAAAATATCTGGCGAACGCTGGCTAGAAGTGACAGAAAAAATCCACAATAGTGGATTAAAAAGCAATGCCACCATGCTTTTCGGTCATGTAGAAAACTACGCTGACCGTGTCGATCACATGGCTAAACTGCGCGCCCTGCAGGATAAAACCGCTGGCTTTCAGTCTTTTATTCCTCTGGCATTTCAACCCGATAACACCCGCATCCCCAACGCCAAGGGACCAGGTGGACTCGACAGTTTGAAAACGCTGGCGATTAGCCGTATTTATCTGGATAATTTTCAGCACATCAAAGCCTACTGGATCATGCTCGGCTTAAAAATTGCCCAGGTGGCACTATCCTTTGGTGTTAACGATCTCGATGGTACCGTAGTCGAGGAAAAAATCGGTCATGACGCTGGCGCTGATTCTCCCCAGAAACTGGAAAAACAGGAGATTATCCGTCAGATTCGCAATGCTGGGAAAATTCCTGTAGAACGCGACACCCTCTATCAGCAAGTACGGGTCTACGATGATATTGCAAACGATTAAGGACAAACTGGCCAGCGGGCAAACTCTATGCCGTGAAGACGCACTATTTTTGTTCAACAACACCGGGCTACTGGAACTGGGTCAGATGGCCGACGAGCAGCGTAAACGCCGTCATCCTGACGGACAAGTCAGCTTTGTTGTCGATCGCAATGTCAACTACAGCAATATCTGCTGCTGCAAATGTCGCTTTTGCGCCTTTTATTGCGATGAAAATGATGCCAATGCCTACCTGCTCAGTTATGATGAAATTTTTGCCAAGGTACAGGAACTGGTTGACCACGGTGGCACTCAGCTGCTGATGCAGGGTGGAGTACATCCCAGCTTGACCATTGACTGGTTTGAGGAATTATTCATCCAGCTCGGTCAGCGTTTTCCTTCGGTACAGATCCACTCACTGTCTCCGGCAGAGATTATCCAGATTGCTCAATTATCAGATTTAAGCGTCACCGAGTGTTTACAGCGCTTACAAGCCGCGGGATTAAAATCAATCCCCGGTGGTGGCGCTGAAGTGCTAGTGGACGAAGTACGCCAAGTTATCTCCCCCAATAAAATTGGCTGGCGGCGGTGGGCCGATGTGATGGAACAAGCGCATGCTCTTGGCATGAAAACCACTGCGACATTGATGTTTGGCTGTGGCGAAACACCGGCGCAACTCGTGGAACACCTGTTTCGCGTACGAGAAATTCAGCAACGAACAGGCGGTCTCAGCGCCTTTATCAGCTGGTCATTTCAACCCAACAACACCGAACTTGGCGGCGACTCCGCAACCGGTTATGATTACTTACGTGTTGTAGCTTTATCGCGCTTAGTGCTGGACAACATTGACAACATCCAGGCCAGCTGGGTCACACAGGGAGACAAAATGGCCCAAGTAGCTCTGCGCTTTGGGGCCAACGACCTCGGAGGGACAATGCTGGAAGAAAATGTTGTTGCTGCCACCGGGGTGGCTTTTCGCATGACACAACAGCAACTGATCGACCTGGCTCGTGATGCAGGATTTACTCCAGTGCGACGCACTACAGGCTACGAAATATTAGAAGTCTACTGAATCAACAACACTTCAGCGTGGAAGTTATAAAGATGATCCCATTACGTAAAAATATTGCCGAAATGGCCGGCTATGTCCCCGGTTTTCAGCCCGACAATCCCGAGCAATGGATTAAGCTAAACACCAACGAAAATCCTTATCCAACTTCGCCTCAGGTGGTTGCGGCAATACTACAGGAACTAGGGACAGATGGTGCCAGTTTACGCCAGTACCCTGACGCGGCAAGTAAAGCAGCACGTATAGCGGCGGCCGAGCTCTACGGCTTTGAACCAGAGTGGCTGATTATGGCCAACGGTTCTGACGAGCTGCTCAATAATCTTATTCGCGCCTGTGCTAATGAGGGTGATGAAGTGGCTTTTATTCAGCCCTCTTATTCATACTACGCCACCTTAATTGATATTCAGGGCGCCAAAATACGTACATTCAGCCTAACCGATGACTACAAAATTGCTGATTTCCCGCCGCGCTATACCGGCAAACTTTTTTTCCTTACTAATCCAAACGCCCCCTTGGGCATTACCTTTAGTTGTGCCGAAATCAGTGAAATAGCCAGTCGCTGCGATGGTCTGTTGGTTGTCGATGAAGCTTACGCTGACTTTGCCAGCGAAACGGCAATGCCACTGGTAAAAAAACATCCTAACCTAGTAGTGACTCGCACCTTTTCCAAGAGTTATGCTTTAGCTGGGATGCGTCTCGGTCTAGCAGTCGCCCATCCACAAGTGATTGCCGCCTTAGATAAAATTCGCGACCACTACCATCTCGACCGACTTGCCTTAGTTGCCGCTGAAGCGGCATTGCGTGACCAAACCTACCTACAGCAACGCGTTACAGAAATCTGTGCCACCCGCGACTGGTTCAGCACCAAATTGCGTGACTTAGGTTTTACGGTTATTCAATCACAGGCAAACTTTGTTTTTGCCAGCCCAGCTGATGGCGATGGTCAACACGTATACGACATGCTCAAGGAACATAAAATTTTGGTACGCTATTTCAATGACCCGCTCCTCAAACATGGCTTACGCATCTCCATCGGCACCCGCCAGCAGATGGAGCATACCCTCGAAGTGTTGAGCAATAACCTATGAATAAATTAGACATTATGGAATCAAAAACCAAAACGGCAATACCGATTTTGACTACCACGCACGAAGTTGAACAGTTGGCAGCAGCACTGCAACCGCTAAATGTTTTTGCTGTGGATATGGAAGCTGATTCCATGCACTCCTTTCAAGAGAAAGTATGCTTGCTGCAATTCACCTATCACCGCTCAGGCGCGGATAACAGTGAAGAGACTGTCCTTTTCGACCCACTGGCTGGTGCAGACGTGGCAGCATTACTGCCGGTGTTAGCCAATCCACAGATTCGTAAAATATTTCACGCTGCCGACTACGATGTACGTTGCCTTTTTCGCGACTTCAATATCAAAATTAACGGTCTATTTGATACTATGATTGCCAGCCAACTCCTTGGCGCAGAGCGCGTTGGTCTCGCTGACGTGCTCGACAAACATTTTGCCATCAGCTTGGACAAAAAATATCAACGAGCCGATTGGTCAAAAAGACCACTCCCACTACCAATGTGCGAATATGCCGCCGGAGATACGCGTTATTTACACCAGTTGGCACAAATTCTGGAAAACAAACTGATTGAAAAAGATCGATTGTGGTGGGCACAAGAGGAATTCATGCTCATGGAACAGGCGCGTTTTCAGGTAAAACAAGGACCAGCCTTTCTTCGCTTCAAAGGAGCTGGAACCTTACCACCCCGCGCTCTGGCAGTGCTAGAAACGCTAATAGAGTGGCGTAACGGCGAAGCACAGCACCGCAACTGTCCCGCATATAAGGTATTGGGCAACAAGACCCTGTTATCTTTAGCGCAGAACTGCCCGAGCAGCTTGGAAGAGCTTAAAAAGGTGGAGGACTTCGCCCCCCGCTTGATTGAGCGCTACGGCAAAGCCTGTCTACACGCAGTAGCCCAAGCTATGCAGATTGACTCCAGCGCATTGCCCAGTTTCCCGCGCAGCGAACGCCCCAACCGCGACGCTGCTGTGGATAATCGCATGAACAAATTAAAAAAATGGCGGCAGAGTAAAGCTACTCAGCTAGAACTTGAGGCAGGGATACTAATCAACAACGCAGCACTGGAAAGCATTGCACGCCACTATCCGCAAAACTCTGCGCAATTGACGCAAATCTGCGGGCTTAAAAATTGGCAACAAAAAGTACTAGGGGAGGAAATCTTAGAGGTACTGAGCTGATTCAGTACAGAGCCGCCACAACCTCATCAACTAAGCTAAGATTGCTGTTAAGGTCGGCGATATTCAACATTTCAGCGCGCACATGTGTACACTTGAGCACTGCATCTGCTACATTGGCTGGTTTGAGCAACAACATGTGACTTAAATAGATAATTTCCACCATATTTTGATTTTCTTGCGCCAGTTGCGGTTGTTGATAGTATTTTATGCAATCATGAATTGTAGAACCAAGATTCCAGCGTCTGGACAACAGAGCTCCGGTGTTTTGACTGTACTTAGTAACCAATTGTGCTAATTGTGCATCTGCCACATTTTCATCAATCAGTAATTGCAGCAACAACACCTTACCAATATTGTGGAGCAGTCCACAGAGAAAAGCCATCTCCGTATCCTCGCCCAACTGGGCCGCAATCTGCTCAGCCAGACAGGCACAGCGTAGCGCATGTTGTGATATTTGCGATACGGTATCTTTATGATTAGGAGGCTGAGCACAAGCAAGCTGCGCATGAACTATCCCTATAATATGATCTGTTGGATATAGCTCCAGAGCTTGTTTAATAGTATCTGAGTGTTTTTTTGTGCCCACTGCGGCATTAACCACACGCAACATAAAAGCACTTAGCACCTGATCTGAGCGCACTATTTTCAAGAATTGTCCAGCTGCACCAGTATCCTCCCAGCACTCTTCCAATTTGATCATGATGTTAGGTAACAAGGGCAGGTAAAAATTATCGCTAGAAATTTTACGCGCGGCATTACGCAGCAACTCAGCGTTTTTATCAGCAGTTTGGTTATCATTGTCACCCTGCAACAGTTGCTGTAATGCCTGAACCACACTGATACGGATTAGACCTTCTAGCACCTGTTGCGGTAACTTATAACTAAATGCAAAGGAGCCGTTAGTCCAAGAGAGAACATCAGCCAACGTTTCATTAGCCAAATCTGATAGTGCAGCTTCCAGCTTGGATTTTTCAAAAATATTTTTTTTCAATAAACTGGTAGTAAACGCAATGCCGTTGCGCTTGCTATCCTTGAGTAAAAATCCTGCCCAGGTACGCGTTAACTCTCCACGCTGGATAAGATATTCCCCGACCCGTTCGCCAGGCTTATTTGAAGTAATATAGATCAGGAGTCCATTATGAAAATACAGCGTTTTTTGAATACTAGCGCGCACCAGCATCAGGGCTCCAGTTTTCTGCTGCACTGAACACAAGCGTAATATTTCCGCCAATGAGGTAACATCTAAGGTGCCATTTAGTTTTTGCATAATGCAAATCCTTTGATATATCTTGTGATCGGCAGTAAGGTTAGCTATCACGCATACCATAATCGGTTATGAACAATCTAACATACTATAACCGCGGCACAATAGCCTTTTTTAATTCTACTGCTAACACTCAGGACTAAGCAGATAGGTTATCCAACTTCGGGGATTAATAAATTATGAAAAATATAGCAAATTTCTTTTTTGAAATAGGAATGTTAAAAAAAACCCCGCGCAGCGGATTTCAATTTTTGGGCTCTGGGGCAGAATCAGTTGCCGAACACTCGTTCCGCACCGCCATGATTGGCTACACTCTTGCCAAAATGACTGACGGTGCCGACTGTAATCAAGTAGTTACCATGTGTCTATTTCACGATATTCCCGAAGCACGCACCGGCGACCTGAACTACGTTAACAAAAAGTACGTTCAAGCTAACGAGAAAAAAGCCATCCGCGACCTAGCGGCGACCTTACCTTTTGGCAAAGAATATCAACAGACTTTGGCAGAATTTGACGCAAAAGATAGTCTCGAAGCAAGATTAGCCCACGATGCCGATCAATTAGAGATGATTTTAGCGCTAAAAGAGTATAAAGATCTCGGCAATCAATACGCGAAGGAGTGGTACCCTTTTACCGTGCAACGGCTGCAAACAAACTTAGCTCGTGAATTAGCAGAAACAATATGGACGACGGATTCGAGCCTTTGGTGGTTTGACACCAATAGTGATTGGTGGATTAATGGCAAAGCTGAGGGGAAACTCGACCCTGACAGTAAATCGAGTTGACGCAAGAGTTCATAAATGTTAGGAAAACAGTCGGTTTTCATCACACAATGATCAGCAAATAACCGACTTAATTGTTTTAACACAGGACGGGAGCACAGCATGCTGGATGTAAAGTTTTTGCGCGACAATTTGGAAGAAGCACAACAACGCCTAGCGACGCGCGGTTCAGCAATTAGTCTGGCTGAGTTTGCCACACTGGATAAACGGCGGCGCGAATTACTCAACAGTGCCGACACCCTTAAAGCAGAAAAAAATCGCGTTTCAGCTCTTATCGGGCAAACAAAAGATAAAAGCCAAGTCAAAGACGAGATTATGCGCATGAAAGAGGTCGCCGCGCAAATCAAGGGGCTTGACGAACAGTTGCGTGACACAACCGATGCGCTACACAACATCCTGATGACGGTCCCCAACCTGCCACACAAGGATTGTCCAATCGGCACCAGCGAGGATGACAACGTCGAGATCAGCAAGTGGGGAGCCATTAAAGAATTTACCTTCACCCCCAAAGCTCATTGGGATATCGGTGAAAATCTGGATATCCTCGATTTTGAACGTGGAGGCAAGCTAACCGGAGCCCGCTTCACCCTGTATAAAGGTGCTGGCGCCCGCTTGGAAAGAGCTCTGATGAACTTCATGCTCGATCTTCACACCGAGCAGCACAAATATGTTGAAATGCTTCCACCCTTTATGGTAAACAGAGAATCCATGACGGGGACAGGGCAGTTACCCAAGTTTGAAGATGACCTGTTTCACGTTGAAGGACCAGATTATTTTTTGATTCCTACAGCAGAAGTACCAGTAACAAACATCCATCGCGATGAGATTTTAGGTGCAGAACAGTTGCCATTATGTTATACCGCCCACACTCCATGTTTTCGTAAAGAAGCTGGATCGCATGGACGGGATACCCGCGGACTGATTCGCCAACATCAGTTCAACAAAGTCGAGCTGGTCAAGTTCGTAGTTCCGCAAGATTCAGAGCAGGAACTGGCTAAACTGTTAGGCAACGCAGAGAAAGTTCTGCAGCTATTAGAGTTACCCTATCGAGTTGTTGATCTGTGTAGTGCAGATATTGGCTTTTCGGCAGCTCGCACCTTCGATATAGAGGTGTGGCTACCAGGACAATCAGTATATCGTGAGATATCATCTTGTTCAAACTTTGGGGACTTTCAGGCCCGACGCGCAGCGATTCGCTATCGTCCCAGCGAAGGTGCCAAAACAGAATTTGTCCACACGCTGAACGGCTCGGCCTTGGCGGTTGGGCGCACATTGCTGGCAGTGCTGGAAAATTATCAGCAAGAAGATGGGAGCGTTATCGTTCCTAAGGTGTTGCAACCCTACATGGGCGGGTTAGAGCGCATCACCAAAAAATAGATAATTGTTGCGGAGGAGTGGCCGAGTGGCTTAAGGCGGCGGTCTTGAAAACCGTTGAACGAGAGTTCCGTGGGTTCAAATCCTACCTCCTCCGCCATTTTAATAAACTATGCTTTTATTTGAATTTAAAGCGTAGTGAACGCTGACTTAACGTCAGAATAGCAGTGTTTAATCAACACGTTAAGCATCGCACGAATTTTATTGCGGAGAGGTGGCCGAGTCGGCTGAAGGCGCTCGCCTGCTAAGCGAGTGTATGGGGAAACTTGTACCGAGGGTTCGAATCCCTCCCTCTCCGCCATTTAATACTTTCTAACCAGCAATTAGAAAAAAGATCGTTGACAATCACGCCTAAATGCGAGATAAACAACAACCATTGCGCCAGTAGCTCAGCTGGATAGAGCGTCTGACTACGGATCAGAAGGCCGGGAGTTCGAATCTCTCCTGGCGCACCAAAAAAAATCAAGACCCTGCATACTTAGCGTGTGTAGGGTCTTTTTTGTTTCGTCTGCATTTTGTCCCTTCGTTATCCTTTATACACCCGGTATCCATCTTGCTCGCGAAAGCGGTATCCAGAGATTTTTTGGCGACAGCTGAAGATTGGCATTAATCAGGAAATTATTTTAGCTAACTGTTGTGCTTATCCCGCGGCAAGCCCCAGTGCCGGGAGAGTAGAATCTCCCAATTAGAGACAGATTTATCCGGCATATCTATTTTAATTCTAGAAATGGGACAAATTAAAATAGATGCTGTATGCTTTTTACAGCATGTTGAAGCTAGGTAGATGCTCCGCAGGTCCTCAAGTTACAACAATAAATCAGTGTATTTTATTGATTGTATGAGCTTGTGCGTTATCTTTTTTACAAGAGTTACCGTTAAAAAGTTTCCGATTGTATAAATAACACTTTAATTTTTCATGCAGGAAGCCCTATAAATGCGTTTTTTGAATTTGGGATCAATTCGCAAAAACTTGACCTTACTGGTTTTTCTTACAGTTTTGCCTGCTATGGCTATTCTTTTTTATTCCGGAATAGAAGAGCGACGAACTTCCATCGCACATGCAAAGGAAGATGTTTCTTGGAGAACTCATGCCATAGCTCAAAAGCAGGAAGACATGACCCTCTCTGCCCGTGATATTCTTTCGACACTGGCTCTTATGAATCCAGTTCAGAACCTTGACGTTCAAGCATGTAATGACATTTTCAAGAATCTCCTCAGCAGAAATCCCAATTATAACAATATCGCTTTAGTAGATTTGAGCGGAGACATTTTAGCCGCTGGCATCTTCCATGATAAAATCAACATTGCCAACCGTAAGCATATCCGCGATGCACTGAAAACAAAAAAGTTTGCCACAGGTGAATATGCTGTTGCGCATTTTGGCAACCCGGACCCAATATTTCCATTTGCTTGCCCTGTGTTCGACACAACAGGAAACTTAAAAGCTGCTTTGTCCTTAACTGTTAACCTGTCGGCTTTCCCCAAGCTATATTTTCAAGAACATCTTCCGGAAAATTCTTTTATTGCTGTCACCGATCATCAAGGTGTTCGCTTGTCTTACTATCCCGCAAAATCAATAACCAACCCTATTGGGAAACCAATTAAAGCCAGTAATTGGAAAATCGCTAAACACGCGCAGAAACCGAGGATCATTACTGCTATTGGATCAGATGGGACTCGCCAGATAATGGCTTTTGAGCCAATCCGTCTCAACGCCAATGCTAACCCCTATATGTATATTTGGACAGGCGTTCCTGAAACTTTTTTTCTTGCTCCAGCTAACGCCATACTACAACGCAACCTGTTGCTCATGCTGCTGGCAACAATAGCGTCACTATTTGTTTCCTGGAGCCTCAGTCGAAGGACGCTGATTTCCCCCATTAATCAGTTGATAAACATGACCAGCGAATTTGCCAAGGGCAACCTTGAAAGTCGTATTGAGCCGCCCGCAAGGATAGATGAATTCAGCAAACTGACCGAATCTTTTCATCTGATGGCGGAGTTTTTGTCTCTAAGTAAGGAGAAACTACAGAATAGTGAAGCACGGTTCAAGAAGCTTTCTGGAGTGACCCTTGAAGGGATCTTGATTCACAAGAAAGGGATCGTGATTGATGCCAATGATACCCTCACGAAGCTATTCGGCTACACCCATGAAGAAGTTATTAGCAACAACCTTATTGAATTATTATTTCCCGGTGAATCACACCCGACAATCCGTGAGAAGGTTTCAAAAGAGATCGAAACCCCCTATGAAGTTCTGGCACGAAAAAAGGACGGAACTCTTTTTACCGTAGAAATTGAATCAAGAAACATTACGGAAGGCGCAGAGCGCTATCGAGTCACGTCAATAAGAGACATAACCGAGCGCAAGCAGGTTGAAGAAGCGTTGACTCTGAGCCATGTGATTTTTGAGAAACTGACCAATTCAGCCAAGGACGGCATTATTCAGATCAATCACGAAGGGAACGTTGTTTTCTGGAATCTGGCAGCCACAGAGATTTTTGGTTACGATGCTGAGGAAATGATCGGCACTAATCTTCATCAGGTACTGGTTTCTGAAAGGGATCAGGAAAGATATCAGCAAGCTTTTCCTGAATTTTTGCATACCGGCAAGGGAAATGCGGTTGGGAAACTTCTTGAAGTTGAAGGTATCCATAAAAATGGACAAAAAGTTCCGCTAGGACTTTCGCTTTCATCTTTTGACCTTCACGGTAACCGGCAGGCAATGGCTGTAATCCGTGACATTAGCGAGCGCAAAAAAGCCGAACAACAGCGCTTAGATCTCGAAGCCCAACTACGGCAGAAATACAAAATGGATTCCGTCGGCGTTATGGCTGGGGGAATGGCGCATAACTTCAACAACAACCTATCGATTATTCTTGGCAATATCGAACTGACCAAAATGGAACTCGCGGTGAATCCAAAAATCGGTCACGCGGTTAATTCAAAAATCGGTCACTACCTTGGTAACGCCAAAATTGGCGTTTTACGTTCACGGGATCTGATCCAACAGATTCTCATCTACAGTCGCCAAGAAATCAAAGAGAAAACCTCGATACAACTCCCTTTGGTTATTGACGAAGCACTGCAACTATTAAGTTCTACTCTGCCATCAACCATCAATGTGCAGCAGAAAATCGGCAGTGACAGTCACAACTTCACCATCAATGCTGATTCATCCCAAATTCAAGAATGTCTGATCAACCTGTGTAATAATTCTATGCACGCCATGGATGAAGAAGGGGAACTCACCATCTCTCTTGAAAGCGTTGAACTGCACAAACACGACATCCCCGCCCAGTATGACAGTCGCCCTGGGCGTTATGCCAAACTCAGTGTGCAAGATACGGGTTGTGGCATGTCAGCAGAAACCGTTGATAAAATTTTCGACCTCTTCTTCACCACCAAACCTGTTGATCGGGGAACTGGTATCGGACTGTCAACTGTCCAAGGAATCATTCAGCAACATGGCGGATTTATTAAAGTCAACAGCATCTTGGGAAAAGGCACTACCTTTGAACTCTATTTTCCGATCATAGAAAGACAACTCAGAGAATGCGCCGAAACAAACTGTGACTTGCCCAGAGGAACTGAACATATCCTCTTTGTCGATGATGATGCCATACTGGCTGAACTGGGTGAAGAGATGCTGACCCTAATGGGCTATAAGGTCACCACTATGACAGATAGCAGCGAAGCTCTGAAGCTTTTTGCCGCTAATGCGAACGCTTTCCAATTGGTTATTACCGACCAGACTATGCCAGAGTTAACAGGTATGGATTTTGTGCAAGCAATCAAACAGATCAGACCTGATATCCCCAGCATTCTCTGTACTGGCTATAGTACTAAGATCGACGCTGAAAAGGCAAAAGACCTTGGGGTTAGCGCCTTCCTGATGAAACCACTGGAGTTACCTGAATTGCTGCAGACAATGAGACAGGTGTTGGATGGAGAGAAGGGATAGTTTTTTGTTCAGGTGAAGAAGCTGTAGGTTCAGATAGAATTGCTGCTTTAGCCAAAAAACAGATTTCAGCACACAGAAATTACAATGTTGTATTAGATAATTACCATCAATTTAATGCCGGATGTTTAAACGGGGATTTTGAAAATCCAAACAATTTCCCGATTAATACCAATCTTCCGCTATCGCCACAAAGTTCGTCACTCTCACGCAAACGGGAGTCTAGAAAGCTATGCAAAACCTCTGGATACCCGCCTGCGCGAGTATGACGAACACTGGGGAACAGAACCAGAGCGGAAGATTAATACTACTCAGGTTAAATTTTGTATCTATTTGGTCTTGACGTGCTCTGAGCGTTCCGGTGGGAGTAGGCGTAACTCCTTATGCTTTGGGTGCTTAGTTTGTTTTGCGGCGGTGGAATGGGGATGAAATGTTCAGATTGCTTGTGACGTATCTAACCGGCTAAAAACAAAGGTGAAACAGAAATTATTGCTAATTTATATCGTTGTGATTTTATGTAAAAAGCTATGTCACTACTGTATATTGTGTGGTTATGTGTGAAAAACTGAACTTGGTTCTACGAATCAGAAACCAGAAGTTAGAATCTCTTTCGACGCACCATTTTTAGTCTATTTGCTACCCGCCGTTGAGGTAAAAATGCCTATCAAGCAGCCTTTATCTGGTTACGCCCATCTTTTTTGGCTCCATACAAAGCCTTATCTGCTTGGTCAATCAGATCTTCTTTTGCTTGGCTGTTCTCTGGGATGATTGTCGCTATACCTATACTGATGGTTATAACGCCAGCGGTCGGTGAAAATTCGTGGATGTATTGTAAATCTTCTACTTTTTGGCGCAATTTTTCCGCCAACTTAATCGCTGCAGCCATTGTCGTCTCTGGCAGTAGACAGACAAACTCTTCGCCACCATAGCGCGCCACCAAATCTCGTGGACGCAAGATATTTCCCTTTATAGTCTTGGCAACATGCACCAGAGCATCATCTCCAGCAAGATGACCATACTTATCGTTATAGGGCTTGAAGTAATCAATGTCTATCATCAGCAACGACAACACCCGTTTTTCTCTAAGGGCTGCGCTCCACTCTCTGGCGTAATAGTCATTAAACTTTCTGCGGTTGGCGATCCCGGTAAGCATATCCTTTTCACTCAAGTCTTGGAGTGCAGTTTGAGAACGTTTACGCTCTTCAATTTCCAGCGCCAGCTGTTGATTTGCTTCCTGCAAAGCTTTAGTTCTGCTGATAACTTTCAATTCCAGTTTCTGCTGCAGCTCCTTAACCTGACGCAAGAAAAACCCTATCCCCCAATAGAGGACAACTATTGTGACAATAAAGACCCCGCAGCAGACAACGGCCAATTGCTTAATTGAACTGACGAACGCATCTCTGGCGCGCGTGATATTCATCACCGTACATATCTCACCAATAACCAACCCTTTGTAGTTAGCGATAGTCAGGGGCGGGAAATTTTTATACAGCTGATCATTAAACATAAAATCAACACCAGGATTATCACAGGAGAACTTATCCAAAAAAGCGTTATTGGCAAAGAGTGAACCAGAAAAACCTACCAGCATCTTGTTATTTTTTACAAAGTGCTGCTGTGCCTCCATGCGCTCCATGTAGTCACAGTAGATAAAAACTCCACTTTGCGCACCAAAGTCCTGAGTTAGTAAGTCTAGCGGTTTTGTTGGCTTAACGACGAAAACAACTATACCAATATATTTTTGTTGGGAAAACACCGGGTAGCTGAATCTATGCGCCAAGCCACAGCGCGCAAGCACCAAACCACCGAGGGGCGCCTGAGCAGCAATTGAATCTTGTACGAATGGCACGCGCAGCACATCCTCCCCAATTCTTTTAGGGTCATCCGTGTGATAAAAAACGGTGCCATCTTTATTGATACAGGCAATTGAGGAAAAGAACTTATCTTCTTTTTGCAGAATTGCCAGGCGGGGTTGTATAGTTTTGTTCAACAGATCAAGATCTTGGCTGATAAAGGCTCGGGTGATCACTGGACAGGAATTAACAAAGCCTATGATACGCTGAGCGTAACGATTCTGGGTATCTTCATGCTCCCGCACCAGAGCATTTTTCAGGCTAGTTCCAATATTCCTAAAGGATTCAGTTTCCTTAGTGTGGTGCTCATTCAGTAGCAGCATCCCCATTGTCGCCATTAGGACTATCTGCAACATCGCAACCAGACAAATTATTTTCGCCCGTAGCGTCATTGATGCCTCCCCTACCCATTGATGATAAATAAACAATGCATCATTACATAATCATAATCGGCAAGAAAGGCTTAATTACTAAATGGGATAATTCGTACCATTAATTTGAAAACAGGGTCTGGAAACTGGGGGATGTAGCACAGAACTAATGAGAAGCACAGCTGTAACATTATAAATGTTACGTAACTATTTACAACTTACTACCGCAAAACTTGCAGTAAACTGCGTCGCTATCGTGACCGTCAGCACCGCACTCTGAACACGCTAGGGTTGACACGGCTTTTTTACTAAAAGCCTGGCTCATACCAACGGTAACAATGCCGGTCGGAACAGCGATAATCCCGTAGCCAAGAACCATAACCAGTGATGCCACTACTTGACCTAGATTGGTATGCGGCGAGATATCGCCATAGCCTACGGTAGTCATGGTAACGATAGCCCAGTAAATGCTGCGCGGAATACTGGTAAAACCATTGACCTCGCCTTCGATTACATACATCAACGAGCCAAAAATAATGACCATGGTCAACACCGCAAACAGAAATACGGTGATTTTGCGACTACTGGCGCGCAATGCTTGGGTGAGTAAACGCGCTTCGGAAAGGTACTGCACCAGTTTCAGGATACGGAATATACGCAAGATGCGCAGCACCCGAATCACCAGCAGATAGTGGGAGCCGGGCAGCACCAAGCTGATATAGGTAGGGACTACGGCCAGCAAATCCACCACGCCAAAAAAACTAGTGGCATATTTAACCGGGCGACCAACGCTGAGCAGGCGCAGCAGATATTCGGCACTAAACAGCAGGGTAAATATCCATTCAACTTCGGTTAACAACTGACCGTAATCGGTACGAATACTGTGGACACTCTCCAGCACCACTGCCAACACACTGCCGAGAATACACAAGATGAGCAGCACATCAAAAGCTTTACCCACCGGGGTATCCGCCTCAAAAATCACTTCATGTAATGTATTGCGCCAGCGTGCGCGTTGCAACGACCGTTCGGCTCTCTTATTTAGCGTTTCAGGCATAATTGTTTATCCCCACATGGTCACATGGTCACGTGCGCTTATATAACACTGGTATCATCTTCGGGGCAAAACCACTCTTCGTCGGCAAAATCACTGGAACTGATCTGCTCTAAATTGCGCTTCATATATTTACCGGAAGCTGAAACGGCAACCTCACCATTGGGCAGCAGCAACTCACCGCTACCCTCAAAAATTCGCCCCCTATCCTTGGTGATGCGCCCGATCGCCTGCAACTCCACATCCAAGGGAACTGGTTTGTGATAACGCACCTGAAGATCTATAGTAACCCCGAAGGTGTTTTGATCATAATAGGCCATGATGGCGCGACCGATGACTTCATCCAATAGTGCTGCCGAAATGCCTCCATGGGCTATTTTGGGGTAACTCTGATGCTCGTGCCGCGGAGTGAACAGGGCAATCGTCTGTTTATCTTCAGTCTGATAAAAACGGGCATGCAGCCCAAACTGGTTTTCTGTTCCACACACCAGACAGTTTTTCGAGATATTCTGACATCGCTCAATTTTATGCGCCATGGAAAGTTCCTCTACGGGAGTTAATGAATTTGCTTATGCAAAAGTTTTTTCGAATCTAACCCGATTACCGTAAGAGCGCAATAGCCGGAAGATCTCTACAAATGTTGATCAATGACTGCATAGCCCCCTTACTAAAGCTGACTTTGTACCCAAGCGACTATCTGTTCAGTGGATAACGCACCGGACTGACGCGCCCGTTCGCTACCGCTAACAAACAAAATCATGGTCGGGATGGAGCGAATTTGATAGGTAGCCGCCAACTGCTGCTGAGCTTCAGTGTCCACTTTGCCCAGTATCACTTGCGGTTGCAACCGCGCTGCCGCCGCCGCAAAATTTGGAGCCATACTTTTGCATGGCCCACACCATGGAGCCCAAAAATCGACCAGCAACGGCACATCGCTTTTGTGTAACTGGCGCGAGAAAGTTTCCCCATTCAACACCAGCGGCTGCCCAGTAAATAATTCTTTATGACAGCGCCCGCATTTAGGTTGCGCGATCAAACGCGGCGCTGGGATACGGTTAATAACCGCACAATGGGGACAAACCAGATGACGTAAATTTTCCATATACATCCCTCCTTAAGCTACGCAGCACATCTGCTGCTAGTACCATATAAACACCTATCGTGTTATAATCAACGACCGAGCAAAATTAACTTTAACCGCGCAGACAAATTATAGCAGGAAAACATGACAACCGTGCAGCAAACACCTCTGATAATCACCATGGGCGATCCCGCCGGCATTGGTCCTGAAATCATCATAAAAGCAGTTCTCGGCGGCGAATTAGATAACGTTCTTGAGCGCTTGGTGGTAGCCGGAGATATTGCCATACTCCAGCGCGCAGCACAGTTGTTTGGCTTCACGGCTGCAATCAATAGCGACCACACGTCAACCGGCACAAAAGTGGTGCTGAACCTAGGGCAGAGAGCGCTACGGATCATGCCCTTATCGCAATTGGACCCTGCCACCACACCCTTTGGCAAAATACAGCCAGAATGTGGGCGCGCCATGCTCGACTATATCGAGTGGGCCTGTGCTCAGTGCCGCAGTGGTCATGCCTCGGCAATGATTACGGCCCCTATCCACAAAGAAGCAATCAACCTTGCTGGGTGTAAATTCCCCGGGCATACCGAGTTATTAGCCCAGCGCTGCGGTGTGGGCAAAGTGGTGATGATGCTCGGCGGCACGCGCTTAAAAGTGTGTCTGGTAACTACCCACATCCCCTTACGCGCCGTTGCTGACGCCATCAACGCAGCAGAAATCGACGCCACTATTCAGATCACCAACAGCGCCTTTCAGCGTTATTTCACCACTACGCCACCTAAAATTGCCGTGCTGGCGCTCAATCCCCATGCTGGAGAGGGGGGTCTGTTTGGCGATGAAGAGCAACGCCTGATAACCCCAGCCATTGAGCGGGCGCGCGCTGCCGGGATGGATGTCAGTGGACCTCACAGTGCCGACACCCTGTTTCATTTTGCCGCGCAGGGCGCCTACGATGCGGTGGTGTGCATGTACCACGATCAGGGTTTGATTCCGCTGAAACTGCTCCATTTTGACGATGGAGTAAATGTCACCCTCGGCTTACCGATTATCCGCACCTCGGTTGACCATGGCACTGCCTACGATATCGCTGGCAGCGGCACCGCCAGCAGCACCAGCCTGATAGCGGCAGTAAATATGGCGCTGGAGATGGCCAGCAAACAGAACCAGAAGGCAGACAAATGATCGATAAAATTATCGTCAAAGGTGCGCGCGAGCACAATCTGAAGAATATCGATGTCGAAATACCGCGCGATAAGTTGGTAGTAATCACCGGCGTGTCCGGCTCGGGCAAATCCACCCTGGCCTTCGATACCATCTACGCTGAGGGGCAGCGGCGCTATGTCGAAAGTCTATCAGCCTATGCACGCCAGTTTTTGGAACAAATGGAAAAACCCGACGTCGACAGTATCGACGGGCTGTCACCGGCAATCTCCATCGAGCAGAAGACAACTTCAAAAAACCCCCGCTCCACCGTTGGTACAGTAACGGAAATCTACGACTATCTGCGCCTGCTGTTTGCTCGCATTGGCAAAGTATATTGTCACCACTGCGGGCGGGAAATTGCGGCGCAAACGGTGCAACAGATTG
>Ga0307991_1000676_pt1 | contig 24402 bp, 21 predicted proteins | sample EllFjometagen131_FD_203146 | JGI IMG/M metagenome (GOLD analysis project Ga0307991, IMG submission 203146) | Marine microbial communities from Ellis Fjord, Antarctic Ocean - #131 | ecosystem: Environmental > Aquatic > Marine > Unclassified | place: Southern Ocean | collected 2014-10-08 | reverse complement strand
GGAAGGCATTAAAACTGACGAAAATGTGGGTGTGCTGGCAACAAGCCTCCATGCCCAGGGCGATTATGCCGAAGCTTTGATTGTTGAAGCGCCAGCTTCGAGACTCAACCCGCGCATGACCCATGAAATGATTGATGATGGGCGCGTCTGGCCAAAAATGGATGGGCGCAATGTATTCAAACTGGCGGTTAAAAGACTGCCCGAAGTTTCCAAGACGGTCCTGGAAAAGGCTGGTTTAACCTTAGATGATATTGACATGGTGATTCCGCATCAGGCCAACCTTCGAATCAATCAGTTTTTCCAAAAATCTTTGAATTTGCCGGATGAAAAAATGTACAACAACATTCAGAAATACGGCAATACAACTGCGGCCACCATTCCCATTGCGTTAGATGAAGTCATTGAAAAAAAGTTGATCCCAAAAGAAAAAGGAACCGTCCTTTTGGCCGGTCTCGGGGCAGGGGTGACGTGGGGGGCAATGATTTTCCGTTTTATGTAATTTTTTTATTAAATAAAACATCTAAATAAAATTTTTGAACAGGATCCCGGTTATCAAACTGATAATCGGGATTTTTGTTTTTTTTTGCAATTTCATTTCTGATTGCACCGGCCATGGTTTTTCCCAATTCCACACCGTATTGATCAAAGGGATTAATGTCCCAGATAAACGCCTCAAACACAGTCTTTGCTTCATAAAATGCCAGAAGCCGCCCGATGTTTTTAGGAGACAGGTCATTGATTAGTAATGTGGAAGATGGGCGATTTCCAGAAAAATATTTTGCCGGATCGACGTCATCTTTACCTTCTGCCAGGGCCTGGGGCTGTGCCATGAGATTCGCCCAAAGTTCCTGATGGTTGGTGACGCCCTTTGATTTTTCAGTATATTCGTTGTGGCAGGGATTGACCACACCGACAAATTCAATGGGAAAGGGACGTCCCTGATGGGCCAGTTGAAAAAAAGAATGCTGGGCATTGGTACCCGGTTCACCAAATATAATGCTGCCACAGTGAATATCAAGCGGTTCACCATGCCGGGACACTGATTTTCCATTGCTTTCCATGTTCAACTGCTGGATGTGGGGCGCAAGTTTTGATAGCGCAAAAGAATAGGGGATCAGTCCCTGGGCCGGGTAACCAAGAAAATTGTTGTTCCAGACACTGATTAAAGCGGCAATCAGGGGAATATTCTTTTTTGCAGGGGCTGTATTTGCGTGAATATCTATTTCTTCGGCCCCTTTTAAAAATTCTTCAAACCGCGCATACCCGAGATAAAGACTTAAGGGAACGGCGCCGACAGCTGATGTGACGCTGTATCGACCCCCGATAAAATCAAACATATGAAAAGATTTTAAGACCCGATTGGCAGGATCATCCCCGGGACTTCCCTTACTGGTCACTGTTACAATATAATCTTTTGCTTGAAGTCCATTTTTACTCAGAAACCGATATACCATATTTGTGTTTGCCAGCGTTTCAGCAGTGGTATAACTTTTTGAAATAACAATCCACAACGTGGTTTCAGGGACAATCCGATCAATGATGGTGCCAAAATTATCAATATCCACATTGGACAGAAAATGAAGTTTAATCTTTTTGTCAGCAGAATTCTGAAGGGCAGTTGCTGCAAATTCAGTTGCGAGGTAGGAGCCGCCGATACCGATGACAACAACATCCGTAAACGATTTCCCGTCAGCACCAGCTATTTTTCCGGAATGAAAATCATCAGAAAATATGCGGATTTCGTCCCGGATTCTTTTGATATCCGGCATTACATCCATGCCATTGCTCATCACCGGGTCCGCTGAGAAGCTGCGGGTTGCCGTATGGAGCGCCGCCCGATTTTCCGAGGTATTCACAAGGTCGCCTGATATCATCTGTTGAAAACGCTGTGTAATGTTGCGGTTTTTTGCAAGATCAATCAGATTTTTTAAAACAACTGAATCAATACGCTGTCGGGAAAAATCATAAAATAAGCCCGCTTCACGTAATGAAAAATTCTCCAACCGATGCTGTTGAGTGATCAGATATTTCAGATGGTTTTCCGGTAATGCCATTCGTTTGGCATGCGCTGCCAATTGTGCCCATTCAGGCAGTGATTTTAAATGACTTTCAGCCATTATGCCCACCTTTCACGGAATACTTTAGAATAATTTTTGTGGTTTCTTAAAAAGCTTTTGTACCCTGCAATGCGACCTTTTTTGAAAAAAGTAACTTGAAACTCCTGTTACGAATTATCATGAATTATGGATTTACTGACAAAGCACTCAAAATCTCTTTAAATACACGTTCAGCCATTTCCGGATTATCCTGATGACAGGCACCAGCTGCCCGGTGACCGCCGCCACCGTGTTTAAGCATAATGTCACCGATATTCACAGTGGAAGTAAGGTTAATAATGGATTTTCCAACGGAAAAAATTGTTTTCCCACTTTCCTTGTCCAGACGCACTAAAACCGAAACATTGCACTGGGGATAAAGCGCATAGATGAGAAAGCGGTTTCCCGGATATCGGGTTTCCTCCTGCCTTAAATCCAGAACAACAATATTGTCATGAATCGCTGCGTATTTTTCGAGCTGTTGTTTATATTTCTCTTCATATTTAAAATATACGTCGGATCGTTCTTTAACATCCGGCAGTTCGATAATTTTATCAATGGTCATTTTGCCGCAATAATCTATCAGATCAAATTTAAACTGATCTTCGGTGATTTTAAAATTACCCCATTTATCAACACTGCTTCTCTGATCTAATAAAAAATTTAAAAGCGCCCATCTTTCTGGAAATAAAATATCATCCTTTGAAAACTGGCCGGCGTCGGCTATATCAACCCATTTCATCATATCATCAAATAAATCAGGAAATTTTTTTTTGCCGCCATAATAATTGTAAACCACACGGGCAGCCGAAGGCGCATCCGGATCAATAACATGTTTATCATTTTTTTTATTTCGTTTGGTTTCAGAAAAATGATGATCAATTGCCAGGTGAACCCCGTCTACATATGGAAGATTAGTAGAAATATCACGGTCAGTGACTTTTACGTTGCCAAGCTGCATATCACTGGGGTGTTCAACCAGTTTAATTTCATCCACGATATCCAGATGCTTCATCAACACAGCACATACCAGACCGTCAAGGTCGCCACGGGTTAATAATCTATATTTATTTATGTTTGCCATACAAACGATTCCTTGATATTGAAGTGTCGGTTAATATAATAAATTTATAACAAATCGGTTTGATTTTAGCAAGCAGCGATTCAGTTGCTTAAAAATTGGCTTGCCCAAAAAATTTCGCAGGCGACAGGTCTATCATAATATCTGAATCTTGCAAGAAAATTAATGAAAACCGATTTGTTATTTGCACACAACGGTTTGGGTTAAAATTATATTCAGGTCATCATTTTTTTGAAATAGGTTTTACGGAGTCCAAATGACGATTAGAAATTTCGGTATTATAAAAACGCTGTTAGATAAAGGTGTCACCATACCCAACCCGGAAAGTATTGAAGTTTCAAACGATGTAAATCCGGACAGAATATCCGGCCAGGGGGTTGTCATTCACAGCGGGTGTAAAATTTTCGGGGAAAAAACTTTGATTCTCAAAGGTGCTGTGATTGGATATGAAGCACCTGTGACCATCGATAACTGTCAGATCGGACCGGATGTCAAATTAAACGGCGGCTTTTTTAAAAAATCGGTGTTCTTAAAAAACGTATCAATCGGTTCATGTGCCCATGTTCGTGAGGGAACAATTTTTGAAGAATATGCCAGTGCGGCACATTGTGTGGGCGTCAAACAAACAATCCTGTTTCCCTATGTTGCTTTAGGCAGTCAGATTAATTTCTGCGACTGTCTTATGGCCGGTGGTACAGGGAAAAAAGATCACAGTGAAGTCGGCAGTTCATATATTCATTTTAACTTTACCCCCCAACAGGACAAGGCAACACCATCTTTAATCGGAGATGTGGCAAAAGGGGTAATGCTCAACCAGTCACCGATATTTCTGGGGGGGCAGGGGGGGCTTGTGGGCCCATCTCGTCTGGCATATGGTGTCACCATTTCGGCCGGAACCATATTTAGAATGGATGAATTACGAGAAAACCGGCTGATTTTCGGGGGGGCGTCCAAAAGCGGAAATATTTCCTACAGACCAGGTGCCTATAGTAATGTGAAACGAATTTTTAACAACAATATTTATTATATCGCCAGTCTGCTGGCCCTGATCTATTGGTATCAGAACGTCCGGTTTCAATTTATATCTGATAATTTTCCTGAAGAATTATTTGAAGGCGTATTGGATAAGCTGGACATTGCCGTAAATGAACGCATTAAACGACTTGATGATTTTATAATAAAATTATCGAAATTTAAAATTGCGTCGTAAAAAATTAAAAAATTCAACCTTGAACTGATTGAGCAATGGCCGGAAATCAAAGACTTGTTAAATTCATATCAAAAAACGGCCGGTGATGATCAATTAAAAATAGACTTAATTAAAACCATCCAAAAAGATTTAAAGACAAAAGAATCTGATTACTTAAAAGTAATTGAAGGACTTACACCAAAAAACAAAAATACCGGGACCCTATGGTTGCAAGGAATTGTCGATCAGGTGGTAAATGGAATAATGGAAAAGGTGAAAGCGTAGGCCGGATTAGCGCGTAGAGCGTAATCCGGCATTTATAAAATTTGATGGCGTCGTAAAAAGTCCCATCTACTGCGGTGTAGCAATTTTTCAGCCACTCAAGATACTACATGTATGATTTCTTGTCTGAAAAATCACTACGCCTTGCCATATTTTATGGTATTGGTGAAACTTTTATCTTAGCCATCTGGATACTTTTTACGAGAGCATCAAATTTGGAACAAAAAATACTTATTTCGATATCAGTCTTCAGCCTATAGTGGTTCGCAAATGAAGTGATACAGTCTTCACCTTATATTAAATGAAATGGTATCAATCCATGTGCTATAAGCTATAATCATCTAATTTAAAAGGATCAGTACATACATGGATAAAAAATTATTCGGCACTGACGGGATTCGCGGTGTGGCTAACGAATATCCCATTACTCCGGAAGTGATGATCCGGCTCGGACGGGCCATTATTCATTCACTGCCGGATTCTGCCGGTAAAAAAAGAATTCTTATTGGAAAAGACACCCGGATATCCGGAGATATGATTGAAAGCGCTATTGCGGCCGGCATTTGCTCCATGAATGGGGACGCGTTTCTAACCGGTGTGATCCCGACACCGGGAATATCCTATTTAACGGCTGCCAACAGATTTGATGCTGGTATTGTCATCTCCGCATCCCATAATCCATATTTCGATAATGGCATTAAAATATTTAACCACTTGGGGTTTAAGCTGTCTGACCCTATTGAAAAAGGGATTGAAGATAAAGTATTAGATGATCTTTTTATATCCAACCAATTGTTATCTAAAAATATAGGAGTTGTTAAAAATTTTAATTCACCGGAGCTGAAATATATCCGCTTTTTAAAACAAACCCTGCCGCCAGATTATTCTTTAAGTGGATTAAATGTAATTCTCGACTGTTCAAACGGCGCGACATATCAGGTTGCCCCAAAACTATTTGAATTGCTGGGGGCTGATGTCAAAACCCTTTTTGCATCTCCAAACGGTATGAACATCAACGACCACTGTGGTTCCCAGCATACAGAGACATTACGTGAAACAATATTAGAAAATAATGCGGATATTGGATTTGCGTTTGACGGGGACGGCGACCGCCTGATTGCAGTGGATGATCAAGGCAATGAAGTGACCGGTGATCAGATTCTTGCCGTTTGTGCCAAATACTTGAAAGAAAAAGGGCAATTAACCAACAATATCGTTGTCAGCACGGTCATGAGCAATGTGGGATTGCGGCAAGCCTTAAAAAAACAGGATATCCGGCTTATCATTGCAGATGTGGGAGATCGTTATGTACTGGACCAAATGAAAAAAAAACATGCTATTATTGGCGGGGAAGATTCCGGGCATATGATTTTTCTGGACCACCATACATCCGGAGACGGTATTTTAACAGCCATTCGATTGATACAGGTGATTAAGGAAACCGCTCAACCACTCTCAGAACTGGTTAAAATAATAAAAATATATCCACAGGTTCTGCTGAATGTACCGGTTAGTCAAAAAATTGATATCCGTACGATCCCTGAAATAATAGACATTATACAAAAAACTGAAAACCGATTAAAGGATCAGGGAAGGGTGCTTGTGCGTTACTCCGGCACGCAACCCCTGTGCAGGGTAATGGTTGAGGGACCGGACAAAGTTGAAACCCAGCAGTACTGCCAGGACATTGTTGATGTGATTAAGGATAAATTAGGAACTAACTAAAAAAAGTTGTTTTAGATGTTAAATCAGCATGTAAAACAACCTTTTTAAAATATATGATTAATTTTTGGAGCCACCTAAGATATGAAGTAACATAAGAAATAAGTTAATGAAATCAAGATATAATGTCAGGGCACCGATAATTGCACCCTTACGAACCACCCCGGCATCCATTCCTGACGGCTGGGTGAGGGCCATATGCTTGAGTTTCTGGGTGTCATAAGCTGTCAGACCGACAAAAACCAAAACACCAATATAGCTGATGACCATCATCATAGCGGAACTGCGGATAAAAAGGTTAATTACGGATGCGATGATGATACCGATCAATCCCATGCGCATAAAACCGCCCATCGATGTCAGGTCCCGTTTTGTTACCATCCCGTAGATGCTGCAGGCAACAAAGGTTCCCGCGCAGACAAAAAACGTGGAAGCAATGGACGTGCCGGTGTAAGCTTTAAATATAATCGACAATGTCGCACCGTTGAGCGCAGCATAAAATATAAATAATGCGGTGGCTGTGGATGCCTGAATTTTCTGCACCCGGGCGCTGAGATAAAATACCAGGCCGAGTTCTCCGATAATTAAACCGAAAAAAAGAATCTGATTGCCGAATATCAGTTGCATGAGCGAAGGACTGCTGGCAACATAAAATGCAACGCCTCCGGTTAACGCAAGGCCAATGGCCATCCAGTTGTAGACACTCTGGATAAAACTGTTGACCTGAACCTGTGCGCGGGTATCTGTACCGCGCGTTGAAAGTGTTTCAACCATTAATAATAACCTCCTGTAAATTTAATATAATATAATATATAAAAAATAATATTTTTATCCGTTTAAATTTATAACAGTAAAATAACACAGAAAATGCGATATGCAACCAATAACGGGGTTTTATAAAAATAATTGAAATTATAAAAATAATTGAAATATTGAAACCCGGCATTTTATCATTTATATAAATTATTCATTAAGCCCGAAGGTTTTTAGCGGACCTGACATATAACTCAATGCCATATTAATATAACATGAAGCCCACACTGCTATATCAGCATCTAAAAGAACTGGCCGTTAAACTTGACATCACTGTTGCGGAACAGAACCTGAGAGTCACCGGGGTAAATGCCAAAAGCGGGTTATGCATTGTTAAAGACCAGAAAATCTTTATAATGGACAAGCACTTGACAGTACGAGAAAAACTTGAAACTCTTGCTGACTGTCTGAGAAGTTTACCGCTTGATGATATTTATGTAATGCCTGCCATCAGAAAATATCTGGATCGACCCGAAAAACCATAGAGGGGAGCCCTGAGTTTTTAAAATCCATACGCTGCTGTCCCTTTATTTGTGACTTGAGCAGAAAGTTTACATAATATTTCTTATCAGACGTTGTAAATTTATCAAAAAACCGAGAGATCACACATTACCATTAAAATACCATTATAGTGATCCGCAAATAAAAAAATCAGACCATGTGAAAGTTATGACTTCAATTGTTTAACTTGATATGATTTAAAGAAAAGATGAATAATAAATAATGATGGCTTCGTAAAAAGTCCAAATTCTTTGTTGCGCTGCATCCTTCGTTTTTTCAAAGTACGCTAAGTACGAATCATCACTCAGGATTTGCGCGCCTCGCCAATCTTATGATTTGGTGGCGCTTTTTTCTTTGCCATCGGCAATCTGATTTTTTACGAGTTTGTCAATAATGAATCGATAAAACGTTAGTTTGTTAAATTAATTTTATTTCAGGACGGGCAAATTGTTAAATACATCTGTTCAACGAAAAATATTTTCAGTATCACAGTTGACCGAAAATATTAAAACGATACTTGAAGAAAACTTTTCATTTATCTGGATTTCTGGAGAAATATCGAATTTTAAATCTCCGGTATCCGGTCATTATTATTTTACACTAAAAGACAGTCAGGCACAGATAAGTGCCATTATGTTCCGTGGACAAAACCGCAATTTAAAATTTCTGCCTGAAGATGGCATGAAAATTACCGGTTTCGGCCGGATCAGTGTATATCAGCCCCGAGGCGCTTACCAGATCATCCTTGAGTATCTGGAGCCTGCCGGTGCCGGTGCTCTGCAGGCTGCCTTTGAACAGCTGAAGGCTGGCCTGGCTGAAGAAGGCCTTTTTGATAAAAAGCATAAAAAGCCCTTTCCTTTTCTTCCTGCTAAAATTTATCTGATTACATCCCCCACCGGTTCTGTTGTTCACGACATGATCCGCGTGCTCCATCGCAGGTATCCGAATACGGCTATCAGTATTCTTCCGGTCAGGGTCCAGGGCGATGATGCCGCTGACGAAATTGTTTCTGCTATCTCCTTTTTAAATACGCTTGAGGATGCAGATGTGGCAATTATTGCCCGCGGCGGCGGCTCCCTGGAGGATTTGAGTGCATTTAATTCAGAAAGCGTGGCCCGCGCCATTTTTGCTTCCCGGATACCGGTTGTTTCCGCCATCGGCCATGAAACAGATTTCACCATTGCGGATTTCGTATCGGATCTTCGCGCTCCCACGCCATCGGCTGCTGCTGAATTGGTGGCGCCGATCAAAGATGCGCTTTTACAGCACCAGATGGTCCTTTATAAGCAGTTATGTTCACGATATAAGCAGTACATAGATAACCGGTTAAATAATTTGCACAACCTGACAAAAAGACTGATTCACCCCAAAAGAAAATTAGAGGATTTAACGTTGCGATTGGATGATGCCTTTATTCGTCTGACCCGGTCGTTTAAACAATCATTGAATCAAAAACAGCAGCAGCTCACCTGGTGGACAGATCGCTTGAAAAAAAATTTTCCCCAGGGCCGCATCTGCATTCTTCGGAAAACGCTATCCAAAAATCATGAAACCCTCTTGTTTTTAACAACCTCTTTGATAAAAACCAAAAGATTAACATTAAGGGAATTAACCGGCCGTTTAAATGCATTAAATCCGACCGCCGTCCTTGATCGGGGTTACAGCATCACCCGGTCATTGCCTGATAAAATCATCATAACGGATACGAATAAAGTTTTTTCAGGCCAGTTGCTAGAAATCTTGCTGGCAAACGGAACCATAAGATGTCGCGTCGAACCGGAAACAGAAAATTTTAAAAAGGACAAATTCAATGGCGAAAAAAAAAACATTTGAAGATTCCATGACACAATTGGAAAAAATTGTTGAAAATCTTGAGGATGGCGATCTCCCGCTTGAGACCGCGATCAAAAAATTTGAAGAAGGTGTTCGGCTGTCTAAATTCTGTTTTGATAAACTTGATGAAACAGAAAAAAAAGTATCACTGCTCCTGCAGGATCAAAACGGAAATATTTTTGAAAAGCCGTTTTCCAGTAGTGATTCAAATGAGGATTGATTAATTGCAAGATTTATTCTTAACCCATCAATTTGATCTGACCCAGTACCTGAACAACAAGCGAAATATTACCACACAGGCACTTATCAAAATTATCCACTTAAATTTTTTTGACTGCCGTCTTTCTTCTGCCATGCAGTATTCTTTGATGGCTTCTGGCAAAAGACTTCGGCCGGTGTTGTGCATGGCGGCGGCTGAAACTGTCGGTGAAATAAATGATGATGTTATAAAGGCTGCTTGTGCCATTGAAATGATTCATACGTATTCTCTGATACATGATGATCTGCCGGCAATGGATAATGACAATTTACGTCGGGGCAAACCAACCTGCCATATTCAATATGATGAAGCAACGGCAATTCTTGCCGGCGACGCCCTGCTGACCCTGGCTTTTGATATTTTATCAGACCCCCCTTCCCTGCCGAAAAATACGACAATCCAGCTCCACGTTATTAAGACAATTGCCCGGGCCGCAGGCCAAAGTGGCATGATTGAAGGCCAGATGAGGGATATTGAAGCTGAAACCATTACGGTGTCGTTAGATAAGTTAAAACAAATTCATCGGCTTAAAACCGGTGCCCTGATCGAAGCATCCGTTACGACCGGGGCTCTTTTAGCCGGCGGTTCGCCGGAGACTGTTACGCAACTCAAGATTTATGCCGAGAATATCGGATTGGCGTTTCAGGTGATAGATGACATATTAAATGTTGAAGGTGATGCAGCTAAAATGGGCAAAGCAACCGGTACGGACGCATCCCGGAATAAATCGACTTATCCCGGATTGCTGGGTATGGAAAAATCCAGGCAATTTGCAACAGAATTGATTAACAATGCCTTGCATGCATTGGATATTTTTGGTAACAAAGCAGTTCCACTTTCCGCTCTTGCAGAATATATTATTCGGCGGGAACGTTGATGGCGTCGTAAAAAGTCCCATCTACAGCGTTGTAGCAATTTTTCAGCCACTCAAGATACTACATGTATGTTTTCTTGTCTGAAAAATCACTACGCCTTGTATATGAAACTTTTAACTTAGCCATCTGGATATTTTTTACGAGAGCATCAACGTTAGGGACATTTATGAAGGAGAACACCTGAATTGAGTATGCTGGACCAGATCAATTCCCCCAAGGATTTAAAAAAAATACCACGCAAGGAGTTGCCGAAACTTGCCCATGAAATCCGTCAATTGATTGTTGATGTGGTTTCAAAGAATGGCGGCCATCTGGCGTCCAACTTGGGTATTGTTGAACTCACCATTGCTTTGCATTATGTTTTTGATGTGCCCAATGATAAAATTATCTGGGATGTGGGACATCAGGCGTACACCCATAAACTGTTAACTGGTCGCAAAGACCGTTTTCATACATTGCGTCAGCATGGCGGCATATCCGGATTCCCTAAAATCACTGAAAGTCCATGTGATGCTTTTACCACCGGCCATAGCGGCACTTCCATTTCAGCCGGTTTGGGTATTGCCAGCGCCAAACTATTAAAAAAAGAATCTTCAAAAGTAATCGCAGTGATTGGAGATGGTTCAATGACTGCCGGTCTGGCATTCGAAGGCCTTAATCAGGCAGGAGATATTCATAAGGACATGATTGTTATCTTAAATGATAATGATCTGTCCATTGCCCCAAATGTCGGCGCCCTATCCTCTCTTTTAAGCCGCACCTTTTCTGTCAAATATTTACAGGACTTTAAAAAGGAATTCGGAGAATTTCTGCGATCCCTTCCAAAAATAGGTCCGGATGCTTATCAATACGCCAAACGGGCCGAAGAATCGTTTAAAGCGTTTGTGACACCGGGCATGCTGTTTGAGGCCTTTAATTTTGATTATTTCGGGCCCATCAAAGGGCATCGCCTAAATCAATTGATTGATATTTTAACAAATATCAGGAACATTGACGGCCCGGTATTGCTTCATGTGACCACCCAAAAAGGCAGAGGGTATGCACCGGCGGAAAAAAACCCGGTATATTTTCATGGGGTCGGATGTTTTCAGGTCAAAACCGGAGACAAGCTTTCTTGTAGTTCTGTGCCCTCATATACGGATATTTTCGGCAATGCAATGGTTGAACTGGCCGAAACCGACAACAAAATTATCGCGGTAACCGCTGCAATGCCAGAGGGCACCGGTCTTATGAAATTTTCCCAAAAATTTCCAGACCGTTTCTTTGATGTCGGCATCGCAGAACAGCATGGTGTTACTTTTGCTGCCGGTCTGGCAACGGAAGGGATGAAACCGGTTGTTGCCATATACTCTACTTTTCTTCAACGAGCGTATGATCAGATCCTGCATGATGTCTGCCTAGAGTCCCTGCCGGTTACCTTTGCCATTGACCGGGGCGGCATTGTCGGCGAAGACGGCCCGACGCATCACGGATTATTTGATTTATCCTTTCTAAGAACCCTTCCCAATATGATTGTCATGGCACCGAAAGATGAAAATGAACTACGCAGAATGCTATTGACCGCAATCAACCATCCCGGTCCGGCGGCATTCAGGTACCCGCGAGGTTCTGGGACGAATGTACCGATTGATCAACCGATTGAACCCATACCCATCGGTAAGGGTGAAGTATTGACCCAAGGAAAAGACATTCTCATATTGGCCATCGGAACAACCGTTGCGGAAGCATTGAAAGCGTATCCGATTCTTTTGGGAAAAAATATTAATGCAACTGTCGTTAATTGCCGGTTTGTCAAACCGCTGGACGCTGATTTGATTTGTAATTTAGCAAAAAAAATCCCGAATATCATTACCATTGAAGAAAATATCCGCCAGGGCGGATTCGGCAGTGCAGTATTAGAACTTCTTCATGATGAAGGCGTTAATAATCTGCAGATTAAACGCTTAGGGATTCATGACACGTTTGTCGAACACGGCCCGAGTCATTTGCTGCGGAAAAAATATGGGATTGATGCCAGTGCAATTGTCAGTGCGGCAGAATCAATGATGGCGTCGTAAAAAGCTTTTCATGGTGACGCATCACCACTGTATGCAAAAATAACTTATCAATTATTTCAGGATATTATGGATGAGTTATTTTAAAAGTCCCCTCTACTGCGTTGGTGTGGTTTTTCAGACTTTCAATATATTTCAATCCTGAAAACCCACACCGCCTTGCCATTTTTTATGCGATTGGTGAAATTTTTAACTTAGCCATCCTGCAACTCAGAATTATTAATAATCGATTAAATAAAAACGTTTAAATGGCAGCTAACAAAAAAAAACGACTCGATGTTCTTGTGTTTGATAAAGGACTGGCAAATAGCCGTCAACGGGCCAGTGCGTTAATTATGACAGGCAATATCCTTGTCAATAATCAGCCGGTTGATAAACCAGGTGTAATGGTGCCGATTGATGCGGAAATTGTCAATAAAGGGTCTGATATTCCTTTTGTGAGTCGCGGCGGGTTTAAAATTGAAAAAGCGATTCAATCACTTGAACTGGACGTAACCGGCATGTTGTGCCTGGATGTGGGCGCATCAACCGGTGGTTTTACGGATTGTCTGCTTCAGCGGGGTGCTAGCCGTGTTTATGCCATTGATGTCGGATATGGCCAATTGGACTGGAAACTGAGGCAGGACCCCCGTGTAGTTGTTATTGAACGAACGAATATTCGGTATGCCACAGAAAAATTATTGCCGGAACCATTTGATTTAATAAGCATTGATGTTTCTTTTATTTCACTGAAGATTGTAATTCCGGCGGTTAAAAAATTTTTAAAAAATGACGGTAAAATACTGGCTTTAATTAAGCCCCAATTTGAAGTCGGCAAAAATCTGGTGGGCAAGGGAGGCGTTGTAAAAGATCAGCAATTACACCAATCAATCATTGAAGAGTTGTCCACTTTTTTTTCTGATACCGGATTTAAAATCGGGCCGGTTATCCCCTCTCCTATTCTTGGCCCAAAGGGGAATAGAGAATTTATAATCTATCTAATGAATCATTTATCGCTTTGGGGTTGATTTTTTAAAAGTTAATATATAAATATTTTAGATTGTCTTTTAGAATAAGATCATTAAATCTTGTAGAGAGGAGATAAAATACTGAAATGATGGATAAATCAAGGAATGTTGCGTTTGTTGGACAAAGTGGGGCCGGAAAAACATCTCTGGCAGAAGCAATGCTGTTTAATGCCGGCGTAACAACCCGACTCGGCAGTGTTGATGCCGGAAATTCCGTATTGGATTTCGAGCCGGAGGAATTAAAACGAAAATCCACGATCAGCACAGGTTTCCATCAACTCGAATGGCAAAAAACCGCCGTCAGCGTGATTGACACGCCGGGAGATCAGAATTTCATTTCCGATACAAAGCTTTGCATGCAGGCTGCTGACAGTATCGTATTGGTAATAGATGCCATTGATGGGGTGAAGTTCCAGTCTGAGCAGGCATGGGAATTTGCCGAACAATCCAATTTACCTGTCGCGATTTTTATTAATAAAATCGACAGAGAAAGAGCAGATTTTCAACGGGCATTTGATGATGCGGTTGAAATTTTTGATCCCAAACCGATTATTCTTCAGCTTCCCATTGGCAAGGAAGATGATTTTAAAGGAATCGTTGATCTCCTTTCAAAGAAAGCCTATACCTATGAAAACGGCAAAGCCACTCCCTGCGACATCCCGCCGGATATGCAGGAAATCGTTGATTCCGAACATGAGTCTCTGGTAGAAAATATTGCCGAAGCAGATGATGAATTGGTTGAAAAATATCTTGAAGGCGAAGACCTGTCTGCCGAAGATCTAAAAAATGCTTTGCTTAAAGGAACTTCAAACCGAACCTTTGTTCCGGTTTTATGCGGATCTGCAATTAATAATATCGGCACTGACCTGCTTTGTAATTTTATTGTCGATGCCATGCCGTCGCCTTTAAATGCCGGGATAAAAATTGCTTTTGAAGACGGTACTGACAAAGAAGTCGAAATAACCCCCAATCCTGATGATCCCTTTTTAGGCGTTGTTTTTAAAACAATTGCAGACCCATTTGCCGGTCGCCTGACATTAATTAAAGTGCTGACCGGTAAACTTGGCAGTGACGGCAATTTTTACAATCCCAACAAAGAAGCCAAAGAACGATTCAGCCAGCTGCTTAAAATTATCGGAAAAGAACAAAAAACAATTACCGGCGCAGGCCCGGGTGACATTGTCGCGGTTGCAAAATTAAAGGACACCACCACCGGCGATACATTATGTGATCCCGGTAAAAAACTGCGGGCCAAAGCGGCGGAACCGATCGATGGTATTATCACTTATGCAATTGTCGCGAAAACCCAGGCTGACGAAGAAAAATTATTCTCATCTCTTGCAAAACTCATGGAAGAAGATCTTGCATTAAAACTGGTAAGAAGCGAAGAAACACATGAAACCCTGGTCACTGGCATGGGCCAGGTTCATATTGAAACCACCATTGAAAAGATGAAACGTAAATATGGTGTTGAGGTATCGTTGAATATACCCAAAGTCCCTTACAAAGGCACATTTAAAAAGAAAGTGCGGGTTCAGGGTCGACATAAAAAACAAACAGGCGGTCATGGCCAGTTCGGTGACTGCTGGGTTGAATTCGAACCGCAGCCGCGCGGTAAAGGATTTGAGTTTGTCGATAAAATTGTCGGCGGCGCCATTCCCAAAACATATATTCCGGCCGTTGAAAAAGGAATCATAGAAGCCACGCAACGCGGTGTTCTCGCTGGATTCCCATGTGTTGATTATAAGGCCACCCTTGATTTCGGTTCCTTTCATGCGGTGGATTCTTCCGAAATGGCATTTAAGGTTGCCGGTTCCCTGGCATTTAGAAAAGCAGCTGAAGAATCAGGTATGAAACTACTTGAACCCATCATGGAACTTGAAGTGGTAACACCGGAAGATTTCATGGGGGATATTATGGGCGATTTAAACAGCCGGCGCGGCAGAGTTCTCGGGATGGACAGCAAGGGAAAAAACCAGATTGTTAAAGCGCTGGTGCCAATGGCTGAAGTACTGACCTATGCGCCGGATATCCGCTCCATGACCGGCGGTCGGGGGAACTTTACCATGAAGTTTGTCCAGTATGATGAAGTGCCGATCCAGCTGGCACAAAAAATCATTGATGACGCCAACAGCGAGAAAGATTAAAACGTCACCAAACACAACAATATCTTTTCAAGGCCGGTTCTGCTTACACGCAGAACCGGCTTTTTTTATTTAAAAACATGGTTATCCATACACCATTGATAGGTATCGGCAACCCCTTTTTCCAGCGGGATCATCTGTTTCCACCCCAGTTTGTTTAAAAGAGATACATCCAGCAATTTCTGAAATGTGCCATCGGGTTTCGTGGTATCAAATACAATTTCCCCTTTAAAACCGATTATTTTTTTAATCATCAGGGCCATTTCCATGATGGAATTGTCTTTTCCACAGCCAATGTTGATAAGGGGAGGCATTGTATCAGAAATCAGGGAACGGTATACCTGATCGTCAAGATTAATAATATGCAGGCAGGCATCTGCCAGATCATCCACATGAAGAAATTCACGGCGGGGAGAACCCGTCCCCCAAACAGTAACGGATTCCGCAGACGCTACTGTTGCTTCATGAAATTTTCGGATTAAGGCCGGAAGGACATGACTGGTGTCAAGATCAAAATTATCATTCGGACCATAAAGATTGGTGGGCATTAACGCAAAGTAAGTGGTGCCGTACTGACGATTGTATGACTGGCACATTTTAATGCCGGCAATTTTGGCAATGGCATAGGGCTCATTTGTTGATTCCAGAGGGCCGGTTAACAAGTGCGCTTCTTTCATGGGCTGCGGACATTCTCTGGGATAAATACACGATGACCCTAAAAAAATTAAACGCCTGACTTTTGCCTTCCAGGCCGCATGAATGATATTGGTTTCTATGGTCAGGTTATCGTAAATAAACTCTGCGGGAAATGTATTATTGGCCAGAATGCCACCGACTTTTGCCGCAGCCAGAACAACATACTCTGGTTTCTCTTTTTCAAAAAATGTTTCAACCGCCTGTTGTCGTCTAAGATCAAGTCCCGTATGTTTCCGGGCAATGAGATGGGTATAACCGTTTTGAGTAAATTTTTTGATGAGTGCGGAACCGACCAGCCCCTGATGTCCGGCAATGTATATCTTAGATGTTTTTTCCATTTGTGCCTTTTTGTGTGTTTAGTCGTTGCCCAAAAATTGGTAGGCCGGGTTTCTTACCCGGCAATCGGCATGTCAGGAAAGAATCCTGACCTACGATTTTTTCATCGTCACCATGAAATTATTTGAACGCCGGGCGTATTTCCTTCAACCTTCAACCTTCAACCTTTCTCCCTACATCAAAGCCTCACAACTTGCAGGGATAGGAAATCCGTTTCTATGACAAATCGCTTCTCTGACGGATTCCGTCAGATCCTGTGTCACCATTTCCGACACCATTTGTTCAAATGATATGACAGGCTCCCAGCCGAGATCCTTTTTGGCTTTGGCAGGATTCCCGAGAAGGGATTCAACTTCAGTGGGTCGAAAATATCGAGGGTCTACGGATACCACGACCTGGCCTTTTTTAAATCGGTCCAGAGAATTCTTTACGGGCAGATCTGCCAGGGAATCAGGGACTGTCACCGCTTCAATAAGCCCTTTTTCTTCTACCCCCTGCCCTTGCCACTTAATTTTAACGCCGACACAGGCAAAGGCCTTGTCACAAAATTCACGCACCGAATGCTGGACACCGGTGGCAATTACATAATCATCCGGCTGTTCCTGTTGAAGAACCAACCACTGTGCCTTGACAAAATCCTTTGCATGCCCCCAGTCTCGTAAGGCATTAAGGTTGCCAAGAAAAAGTTGCGTCTCAAGGCCTAAGGCAATTCGCGCCACTGCACGGGTGATTTTACGGGTAACAAAGGTTTCACCGCGAATAGGAGACTCGTGATTAAACAAAATGCCATTACACGCATAGAGGCCGTAAGCTTCGCGATAATTGATCGTAATCCAGTATGAATAAAGTTTTGCGCAGGCATACGGAGAACGCGGATAAAAAGGCGTTTTCTCTGTTTGCGGTACTTCCTGAACTTTACCATATAACTCAGAAGTCGACGCCTGATAAAAGCGAACCTTCTCATCCAGTCCAAGAATTCTTATGGCTTCAAGTAGCCTTAAAGTACCCAGCGCATCGGTATTTGCTGTGTATTCCGGAGATTCAAAGGATACCTGAACATGACTTTGGGCGGCCAGGTTATAAATTTCATCCGGCTGGACTTCCTGAACAATCCGGACCAGGTTTGTCGCATCTGTTAAATCGCCGTAATGAAGAACAAAATGAAGATCTTTTTCATGGGGATCCTGGTAAAGATGGTCCACCCGCTGGGTGTTAAAAAGAGAAGACCGGCGTTTGATACCATGTACTTCTGAATACCCTTTTTGCAACAGCAGCTCAGCCAGGTACGCCCCATCCTGGCCGGTTACACCGGTAATTAATGCTTTTTTTGCCAAAATAATTCCCTTTCATGGAAAAGTTGAAGTAAAAATATAACGATCAATACCGACTTCCTTATTCGGTAATATGTAATTTATTAAAATATCGATATATTCCGTATTGTTCAAGGATATTTTATGTGGCATTGATGAAAAAATCATGATAAGCGTTGATGACACATGAATTCAACCCATTACCTAAATTGTGCAATTAGAATTTTAAGCAGTTTTTTGAATTGTTTTTTAGAAAATTACATTTTATCTATATGTAAAAAAACGACCGGTAAGTTCTCAAAAAGTTCGTGTCAATTTTATATTGAGATAAGGCACTGGATTCCCGACTTTATTGAAAAATTAAAACAACCGCCCGTGATTCGATTTTTTTTGGAGACATCAAAATGAAGCCCAGAAAAACATTCCAAAATTTATCCAGAGAAAAGCAGGATCGGATCACCCAAATTGCCATTGAGGAGTTTGCACATAAAGGATTTGACGGCGCCAGCATCAATGCTATGGTCGGTCGGATGAAAATTGCCAAAGGCTCCATATTCCAGTATTTTGGCAACAAGAAAGGGCTGTTTTTATTTATTTTCAATCAATCAATAGACATGGTCAAAAGATATTTGAGAACCGTTCGGGATGATTCTTTAGAAGAAGATCTTGCTGCCCGTTTGAATAGAACGCTTTCTGCTGGGATTTATTTTATTAAAAAACATCCCTTGTTGTACCGGCTTTACATGAAGGTTCTTTTTGAACCCAAAGCCCCTTTCCGGGATGAAATTTTAATTTCCTTACGTCAACACAGTATGGATTACCTGAAATCATTGCTGGAAAATGCATGTTTAAAAAAAGAACTCAACCAGAATATTGATATGGATAAAGCGGCGTTTATTTTAGATGCGGTCATGGATCGTTTTCTTTCCGCGCATACCATCAAGTATTTGGATTCAGGCCTTGGCATCTATGATGCGCCTCTAAAAACAACACAAGTGTGGATTGCTGACATTTCAAAAATGATTTGTACGGGAATCGCGCGGTCTGATATATTTGAAAAAAATCAATCGGCTATAATAGAACAACCATACATTCTCATCCTGTCCGCCGTGGAGGAAGAACTGGCCGGATTAATACAAAAGATTTCCCACCCCAAACAATCAATTATTGGCAATCGTAATGTCATATCCGGAACATTGGGTAATGTTCATATTAAACTGATGACCGCCGGCCCGGGAATTGTTAATACTGCGCAGGCATTAACCGCTGTCGTTGAAAACAAAAGGCCACAGCTGATTGTCCAGACAGGCTGTGCCGGAGTGTTCAGACAATCAGGGCTTAAGATCGGTGATATTGGTATTGCCACCGAAGAGATCGATATTCATACGGGTTTAGAATCTTCTTCCGAACCATGTGTACCGGATGAATTGCCGTTTGCCCTGCTTCAAACACCGAAAGTGATTAAAAATCGCTATCCCATAAATAATGAACTTGTAAATCAAGCGGTTCTGATTTTGCAGTCCGGCAAAATGTCTTCTGTTTTTAAAATTAAAAAAGGTCCGTTTGTCACGGTTTCAACCATTACCACGACCAATAATCGGGCGGACATTTTGTTTAAAAATTTTATGCCGTGCATGGAACAGATGGAAGGTAGCGCTGCCGCTCATTTGGCGATTCTCTATAATATTCCGTTTATTGAAATACGATCCGCCAGTAATTTTGTCGGTAAACGGGACATGAAAAAATGGGATAGAGACCTTGCTTTTCAAAACGCCTGCGATTCTGTTTATCTATTTATACAGGATGTTAAGATCAATAAGTTAAATATTTAGATTAAGAAATATTATTTTTATGAACAAATCACTATCTCTCGCCTATTCAACCTGCCCGAATGACACGTATATATTCTATGCGTTAGCTCACGGAAAAATTAATCTGGGCGATCTTTCGTTTAATATCATGTTAAATGATGTGGAGCATCTCAACCAGGCGGCAAAAAAAGGAATCATTGATATATCAAAATTTTCTTTTGCAGCCATTGGACATCTAATGGAAACTTACGGACTGCTTCGAAGCGGTGCTGCTCTGGGACGGGGTTGCGGGCCGCTGATAGTGGCACGCAAAGGCACGGATATAAACGATCTCAAGTCCGGAAAAGTTGCCGTTCCCGGATTATTAACCACCGCCAGTTTACTTCTAAGACTTTTTACAGACAACACGCCAAATATATTTCCCATGCCCTTTGATAAAATCATGCCGGTCGTATCTTCTGGTGAATTTGATTTTGGTGTCATTATCCATGAAGGACGGTTTACCTATCAAAATTATAATCTGGAGTGTCTTGTTGATCTTGGGCAATGGTGGGAGTCTGAGACCACACTACCCATCCCTTTGGGTGGCATTGCCATGCGCAGGGACATTTCACAGGAAATTATTCGCAAGGTAGAATCAGGGATACGTAAAAGTATCGAATTCGCGCATCTCAACCCCTCTCAAACAGATGACTATGTTAAATCCCATGCCCAGGAATTGTCCGACGATGTTGTTCATCAGCATATCGATCTATATGTCAATGAATTCTCATTAAACATTGGGCCGGATGGTGAGATGGCTATCCAGACTCTTTTTGACAGAGCAAGAGAAAAAGGAATTTTACCTAAAAGCGATACACCTCTGTTCGCATGTTAGTACAATAATTGATAATCCTGCAATAAATCAGAGCCAAAATGATTAGCCGCAGACCCACGCAGATAAACGCAGACCAAAATACCAAATCGTCCCTGAACGGAAAGTGGTGAGATTATCATTTTCCTGTTATTGCGAGTGAGGCAATCACATTAAAGGTTGGAGGTTACTTCGTTTTCGCTTCTTCCCTGCCAGGCAGAAGGCATGGAGAAAAAAATTTGGCATCATTTATATATTGTATTACGATATGACGCTGATTCGTTAATAGCCTTATTTGACTCATCAGACAAGTATCACCACAAGACTGTTAATTTTATAGAAACAAATAAATCCCCTCTGATTACGACTCTCGCATCGATTACAGAAACTCTGCATTTATTGGATTTTAATCGGAATGCTCAGATAGATTTCATGGAATGGGTACATAGGGGCGCCGTTGAAATTTATAATATTGAAAACAGTGATTTTAATCGGTTAAAAGCGCTAACAGAAAAATATCGTGATTTACCAATGGATTTTGCCGATTCGTGGGCTGATAAAAACAGTGCCGGAATTTTCCACTTGTCAAAGTCCCCTGCCCGCTCGTGTTCTAAGTAATCCCGGATCGCATCGATCCCTTCCCGGCTGATCTGGTAGGCATGGGCCAGCCCGCCCTTTTTTTCCACCAAAATAATCCGCCGTTGAAAATTCACATCATCGATATCTATTTTGGTCACCGCCGCACGGCGCATGCCGGTTTCAATGAGCACATACACAATGGCCCGGTTGCGATATCCCCGAAGTTTTTCCGCTGGGGCCGATTTCTTCATTTAAACCGGTTTCTATCCCTGGATTTGCTGCCGTCAACAGCCAAAAAATCCGCCGCATCCAGAATCCGTCTCCTTTCCCTGGCCGTGATCGCCCTTTCCACTTCCAGGTCGGTGCCCACGGGCAGTAGTTTCATCTTGGCCATGGGATCGCTCAGGGGAAAGGGCCTTAATTTATGGATCCACTTGGAAAAGGTTTTCAGATGCGCCAAAATCCGGTTCACGGTCCGGGCTTTATATGGTTTTCTGCTTTTATCTCCATTTTTCAAATATTGTGTGATCCTATATCGATAGTCCATCTGTACCTCTTTTTAAGAAAGTATTTCACATCAATTGGGAATGATAAATCTGCCGCCTAAAGGCAGGGGATTAACCCTTAATTTTGACCCGTTTACGGCTTCAATATATTTTCCATAGACTTTGATGATCATATCCATATCGCGGTGGCCCATCACTTTTGCGATCCACAATGGATTTTCCCCACAACTTAATGCATTGGTGGCAAAGCTATGACGGGTTTGGTTTGAGAAATTACCAGGTGATCGACAGCACTCTGCTCCTGATTGAATTGCTGTTAATCAATGGAGCCGGTGTGGGGCTGTATTTCTTTGGCAACCAGGCATAGGTTGCGGAATGCATTATTTCAAAAATGCCCGGCACGGGTAGCTGAATAGGCAAAATATAATGGTATAAAAATAATATGTTGTTCAGGCAAATCCGCATAGGGACGGGCTGAAAACACGATACCTTTCCGGCAATTCGGGTATTTTTGCAAACACAGGTGCATACTTTTCAGCCTGCCTGAAGATCCGCTTTTCACCTCTATCGGAAATATGTTACCATTCATTACCGAAAGATAATCCACCTCAGCAGAACTGCTCTTTGCCCGCCTGGACCAGTAATAGATATCCGTATTTTGAGAAACAATCATTTCCTGCCCGACATACTGCTCTGCCATGGCACCGCGATAAATATTTAACAGATCGGTTTTCTGGTACTCCACATCCATCGGCATCCCGGAAAGATGCCGCATGAGGCCGATATCAACCATCAATGCCTTGAATATTTTTGCGGAAGCACTGGCACCAAGGGGAAGCCCTGAAGGGTCGGCTGATGGAATTTTTGTTAGTATCCCGGCAAGCCTGAGCAGATCGAACGCCTTTTTTAAGGTTGGATTCGAATATCCTTCTCCAAGCCGTGAATATTTTATCTGTTGCCCGACACTCTGCGCGACAGCGGTTAATACCGTATTCAGGCAATATTTATCTGCCTGGGGTTTGTATTTTGAAAAATCAAGCCGATAGGTTTCACAAATTTCCGACTGAACTTCAAACGATTCCTGTAAAGATCCTGTTTCAACACAGGCTTTCACACTTTTCGGCATACCACCGATAAAGAAATATCGGCGCAGTTCTTCATTGAGCAGCTCATGGGTCGATTTCGGAATTTTTCCCGGCTCGGACAGAATAATTTTACCTGCCTCTTCTCTACCATTTGCCATCAGATACTCAGCAAAACACATGGGCTGAAGTGACAAAAACTGAACCCTCCCCACGGGAAAAGAGATATCTTTCATTGCAAATTCAAGAAGAGAACCGGCGGCAATCACATGGAGCTGAGGCATATCTTCATAAAAATAACGAAGCGCTGATATTGCTCTGGGGCATGCCTGTATTTCGTCAATAAAAAGAAGTGTTTTTCCGAAAACAATCTTCTGGTTTAATAAAATTTCAAATTCGGAACAAATTTTTCTTGCATCCAGGTTGCCGTCAAACACGCGGTGCCAGGCAGGATTCCGTTCAAGATCAACCAGCAAAAAATTATCAAACTGGGTTTCACCAAATTGTTTTATGGAATATGTTTTCCCTACCTGTCTCGCCCCCCTCAAAATGAGCGGTTTCCGGCGACGGCTGTTTTTCCATTGTTCCAAATCCTTATCGATAAATCTTTTCACTTTTTAACCCCCATAATATTTAAATTAAAATTTAATATTACAAGGTTTTATTACAATAATTATTTTAAAAAAGAAAGTTTTTAATAGTTTTTGATGTTTATTTTCGTGGAGCCCTCGTCAAACCGCTGGAGATATAGGGATCTCCGTTTCATGGGACACTGGCTCTGGCCTGTGTAACGGAAACCTTCAGGTTTCCATTGTTACCGCACCCTCAGGTTCGGGTTTTGGAGGCATAAATGCCCCCGCTACATTGTGTATACAATTTGCCGTTTTTTTGCCATCGCTGAAAATCCGTTTTGAAAAGGATAAAAAATTTTAAAGACAAAATCTAAGGGGTCCTGGCGAAGCGGAACCCAATGACAGTTTTATACCGTCATCCCCACATTAAAAAGTAAACAATCTGACTACATTTTTTATTTTTATTTGAATAAAAGAAGCAGCTCACTGTCAATTTAAACATATTGTTAACTATCCTGCGGTGGTCCCCAAAAATCGAACAATGTGCTAAGCTCTATCTCCTAACTGAAAAAGGAAAATGAAATGAGCAACCAGAGAAAACAGTACAAGCCTGAATTTAAAGCAAAAGTAGCATTAGCCGTATTGAAAAATGAAGAAACAGTAGCCGAACTGTTCAAACGGTTTGGTGTCCACCCAACGATGATCAACAATTGGAAAAAATCTCTTCGTGATGGGGCCGCTGATATTTTTGAAAAAAGGAAAAAAATTAAAAAAGAACCAGACACTCCGGTTGATGACCTG
>Ga0307991_1000675_pt1 | contig 24423 bp, 22 predicted proteins | sample EllFjometagen131_FD_203146 | JGI IMG/M metagenome (GOLD analysis project Ga0307991, IMG submission 203146) | Marine microbial communities from Ellis Fjord, Antarctic Ocean - #131 | ecosystem: Environmental > Aquatic > Marine > Unclassified | place: Southern Ocean | collected 2014-10-08 | reverse complement strand
TTGTATTGCTTCGGCGGTAATAGCTATTTTGAAATGTAACATTCCTATGGAAATCTAAAAATATTACAACCACTAATATGGATATTTCGAGCTGAAATATTGTAATTGAAGAACTGAATCCCAAGACAGGCTTTACCTACTTTTTGTTTTTGCGTCGATCTTCAATGAAAGTGACGACTTGCGCAATACCCGAACCGAATAAAAATGCCATAATAAGGGCCAGTCCCAATGCGCGCTGCCACGAGTTGTTGCTCAATGAGATAGCAAATATCACCAGAGCAAAAGGGATGGCTGAGGCAAAAAACAGTGTGAAGAAACGTTTCATAGTATGTTGATCCAATAGTAGGTCAATCGTTATTGTTTTTATCTGCTAGTTGAGGTAGCTCAGGATTAGTTTCTGTAGCGGGAATTGGTTGTTTCTTTTTGAACCAACCGCCAATTGTGGTAAATACTTTTTTAATGGCGCGCCACATTTTGGGTAGTAACCATATTAGCAGAACTATAAAAATAATCAGCGCGGCAATAAAGATGATGGGATGATTGAGCGCGACCCATAATCCACCCACCACGGCAATATCCTCACTGATGGATGCGACCCAGTTGGTCACTGGTTCCGGTGAAGTGTTGATCATCACTCTGGTGCCAGCCTTGGTGGCGTGCGTAGCTGCGCTGAGGGTGCCACCCACCAGTGCTGCAGCTAAACTGATAGAGGGATCGACATTTCCTGTAGCAGCGGCAGCTAGTGCCGCACCAGCAGGAATGCGAATAAAGGTATGGATAGCATCCCAACCGGTATCTACGCCGGGGAACTTGTCGGCAAAAAATTCTACTGCATACATAAGTGCACTGGCACCGATAACTATAGGTTGTTGCACCAGTTGTAGTTGTTCAGGTAACGGCATAGCGCCAGAATTGCCCATCAACCCGAGCACTAAAATTGTGGCATAGAGGTTGATACCACTAGCCCAGGCAACCCCCATACTCAGAGCAATAGTTGCGGTGATTTGATCGAGCTGATCCATGAGCTGTTCTCCTGTTTATTCCTCGTTGCTCGGCGGTACGCTAGTGTCGTTTTGTTGTCCATGGCGCTTCAGGCGTGGAGGTAATTTACGCCACATGCCATGTATGCTGAAGCAATCCCAACCCCATTGCAGCCACTTCAGCAGTGCTAGCGCTAACCATAATGCCCAGAGTAACATGAATAAGCGATAAATATACATGGGTACCGATACTGCCCACGCATCAGGTAAAAAGCCGCTACAGCGATCCTGATACCAATTTAGTGTCCAGGCGCTGGAATGGTTGCCAGCAACCTGCATTTCTGGCAGCCCAAGCAGTCCCTGCTGGATTGCTGCAAGTATGGTTGTCAAGGCGAGAATACTCAGCACTATCAATGCTAGTTGCAGCATGTTGAACCTAAAAGGTGATTTGTTCTGTTCTGTCCAGCGAGGACGTAAACCCAGCAGAATCAACCAGGCGGCTACGGGAATAAGTGCCGGTAGACTGGCCTGGCTAAGTCCGATAAAAAGGAGCAACCAGTGCCACCAGCGCAGTGGGGTGGTGGTATAGCGGCCAAGGATAACGGCTAATATCAGGATAACCAGCATAACGCCCCAAAATAGCACTGCCGGCCCCATGACTGGTCCCTGAGCAAAAAGTGTCCAGCGACTTCTGGGCAAGTTTAAGGTCATGGTGCTGTCAACACTGGGCGCACCCAGATGTACTTGGGGGGTATGGGTGATAAAGTCAACACCCTGCGGTTGTTGCCAGCGCAATTCAATGGTCTGCATTCCCGGTACCAGAGGTAATTTAACTAGCCGCTGCTGTTGTTTTATTGGTTGCGGACGCGAGTTGATTAGCACTTGGGTCAACTGGGCTTTGTCGGGCAAGGTGATGGTATGCTCAGTACCGTGACTGCTACGCAGCTGTAGGTTCAGCGTTGCTTCGCTGGTGCGGCTACCCGGGTTGAGGGTGAGTTGGCTGTGGTCGATGGTTACCATTTGCCCCTGAATTCCGTTGGGGCGGGATATGTTCAGGGTAAGCTTTTCACCGGGCCATGGTCGCCATTGCGGTTGCCAGTTGTCATTATTATAGTAGTGAATAACCGGAATTCCTGTGCTGTTAATGTGCCATATTGGCTCGGCACTTAAACTCCAGACTTCACTAAATTGATCTGTTTGAGCGGCTAAAAGTTCCAGCTCACTGGTTTTCTCCAGACTTGATTCCCAGCTGAAGCTGGTTGTCCCCGGAGCAAAATTCACCAGCACCTGTTGCCCGGTGACATTAACCCCGCGGCTGGTTACGTGTTCGCTGGGCAGAAGAGGAATTTGCAATAAGGCGGCACTGTTGCTTTGACTTACCCGCTTGACGGTGGTTTTGATACGCCAATCTAGACCAAGATATATAGCGCGCTGCACGAGTGCGAATGGCGGTACCTCGTTAGGTTGTAACTGCTTGGTTACTACCGTGCTGTTGCGGGTGAGGTCTATGGTGCCGTGGCTGGTTTGTCCATCCTGAGCTCCGGTTATTTTCCACCCAGCGGCATTGATGTGCACCATCCCTGCTGGCATTATCAGCGGTAGCTGAAAGCGTTGTAACTCTGCCGGTAACTTGGCATATAGCTCCAAGGTGTGGATGCCCTGCGGGATCTTTACCCATAACTGATCATTATTATTGCGAAACAGGGCTGCTTGAGAGGTTTTATCCAGCCGAGCACTTTGGAGATGTAATTGTTGTAATGGCAATGGCAGCGGTACCGCACGTTCAATCTGGCAATGATACGTCAGGCGGAGGCGCAGCAATTGCTGGTCAGTGTTGATGTCCAGGTTGTTCAGCGCAATGCAGTTGGGTGCGCAACTGTCTGGGAGCAATAACCTGTGTTGTAATTGCTCCAGTAATTCAGGTTCTGGGAAGAGCTCATTGGCTCCGGCTAGTTGTGGCGGCGCCAGGGTTAGCAGCGTTGCTAAAATAATAGGTAACAATAATAGCTCAGATTTAACTGTGCTTCCCCGTTTCCAGCGCGGCAGCGGGGCCGAGCTGAACAAGCGCAAAAACATCAATGCTAATAATGCTATTCCAGTCAAGAGTAATAGTCTGGTTGCCCATGGGGGTAGCAAGTATAGCTGCAAGGTCTGCTCAGCGTTAACCGGGCCGTTCCACTTTAACTGGATGCTGCGCCAGTTCCATTGAGGGAGCCCCGGTCCGGTAGTTATTTTTAAATCTGGATCGTACTGGGCAATAATCTTGCGCGATGCCAGCGCTAATACATTACCCTCAGCGAGGGGCGCTCGGGCCATTGAGCGGCTAACTAATTGTTTCATCCCGACAGCGTCAGTAGCTCGGTTGTCAGCTGCTCTGTTGGTGTACGGTTGATAGTGGGTCATGTGAGGTTCAAGCTGTGGGTAGATAGCACTGCGTATCTGTTGTACCGAAAAGCTCAGGCAGATAACCAGTAACAGCAATAATCCGCCATTGCGGTACCACTGTGTCAATTGTTTAAAGCGACCTTCCGGCAGAACCCGCAGCAGAGCCACCGGAATCAGCACATTGAGCCATATAAGTTGTGGTGCATTGGGTTCATGGTAGATTAGCGCCAAACCCAGTAAGGCGCTAAGCCCGGATAGCGGTCCCCACAGCCGAGCGAAACTCAAGGCGAGGACGAGGACTACAAAAATATCCAGAAGTGACCAATCGCGCAGCCAGGTTGATGATGCACTGTCCGGTCCGCGGGCTTCAATCAGCCGCCAGCCCGGAGGCAGGTTCAGTTGTGCTTTCAGTGAGGTCGGGGTTATATCCCAACCGACTGCGGCAATCTTGCCGCTATCTTCAGTGACTATACGGCTTTCGGCTTGTAAATTAACCTGCCCCTGGCGGATTTCGACCCCAGCTGGCGTTTCTGGCGCTAGTTGCGTAATAAATTGATCTTTTCCGTCGATGATTACCCGCCCCACAGCCAACTGCTTTCCCGCTTCCAGACGGGCACGACTGCTAAGCTTTCCAGTTATGCTGTCTTTAGCGGTATATCCTTGACCATCAAAGTCGAGCCATAGGGTGCGCTGGAGTTGGATCTGTTCTGCCACCGGATCACTGTTGCCACGTTTTTTGGTGGTGAACTGTAACGCTTGTTGCGCCACCATCATGTATGCGGGTAAGCGTTTCCAATTGCCCGGCATGGAGGTCTGAGTGGGATCAATCGGACTTCCCCCCTCAACACTGATCAATCGCAGCTCGTTTTGTGTTTGCACTGACCAAATTTCTTGTTGTGGCCACGGTTCTTGCGTGCTGGGCAGGTTCAAGGTGTCCACTGGTCCAAGATGACGAGTGGTTAGTTCGATGGTCCAGCGCCCAGGTTTAACCTGTAGCCGTAAACTACCATCCCCTTCCAGGCGTGCTGGCAATGGACTGTTAAGTTTTAACGGGACAAAGCCCGGGGGCAGGATGGCACCGGTGTGGATTTCACGTTCTTTACCCGATATTTCCAGCTGGATATTGGTGACTAAGTTTAGCGGTATAGCGTCGGTTATTAAGCGGAAGACTTGTATACTAATGCTGTCCTGAGTGTCATTTTGTGTCTTGGAATTGTTGCTTTGTAGCCAGAGGATGCCACTGTTTTCTAACTGTGGCTGATGGATAAATGTGCCACTGCAAGTTAGTTTTATTAATGCACTCTGGGGGGCTACGGCTAAATTTTGCGGTAATTGTTGCCAGCTGAAGCTGCCACTAATTTCATGTTTTCCTGCCTCAGCGTAAACCAATGGTCGGTCTTTGCTTATTCCTGTCGGCAGTTGTCCCGGTGCTTGCTGGGCTGCACGCATAACTAAGGTTGCTTCACCATCTAACTTGACCTGTTGTGGCCAGTATCTTTCATTGCCCGGGACAATAATCCAGCCGTCACGGTCGAGCTCCCAATATTGCTTAAAGGTGCCACCATCGTCATTTAGATTAAGGCTGAGTTCTCCTGACCACAGACACTGGCGCTGTTGCTCAGTTGGTTGTGACTTACGCAACTTCTGTTGTTGCCAGACAGGGGTGCACAGACGATCTTCCTGACCAAACAGCACCCAATCTTGCCATGGTGCCAGCTGAGGTGGTAGCTGCTTGGTGGTAATGGGGGAACCCTGAGCCATGTCGGGATAAATTAAGCTAGAGGTACACAGGATAATGGCGAGGATGGTTAATAAAAGTGGGCGGGTAACGCACATGAGTCCAATTCTCTCTGTGTAGTGCTGCGACGTTTAGCAAAAGTTGTCGCAGTCGATTGATCTTTATGGCTGGTTAGTTCGCTAATGCGATAAGCTTTTGCTCGGTTAAATCAATAATAGACACCAGCGTCGCCTCAACTTCAGTGGCGCTGGCATATTGTTGCATATAATTAACCCCTATGCTGCGTTCAAGAAATACCTGAGCCAGTTGATCGCGCTCAGTTTTTGCGTAGGCATTAATAACGCAACGCGTTTGGTGATGTTTGAATGCCGCCTGTTGGTCTTGGCACAGTATGGTCGGGATTTGTTCGCTGAATATGGTAAAGGCACCAAAATAAGTCTGGCTGTTTTTATGGCAGTTATGTATTGCCTGGCGGGTGTTCATGCACAGGATATGGGAGAACAGATGAAACAACTCTTCAGCCAGACGTGGGTAGTTATTCATAGTCTTATATAATGATTCAGCCGTAGCTTGATCAAGGGCAATAAAGAAAGTGGCGAAGAGCTTGTGGTATTCCTGAGCGAGAAGGAGCTCTTGCGGATCTGGAGTTTTCTGCATCGTGTCAAGAACGCCTTGTAAAAAAGAATTATGATAAAATGCGCAGCCGGATGGGCAGTATGCCAGTTATGAACAGGTGAATATACTAGGCTATTTGTAACGTTAATGGAAGATATTATTAGTGTTTATTTAACGCATGGATCCAAGTTGTGCTAGCAGATGGTCGAGGAGGCGATGGGGCAGTAAGCGCCGACAGGTGGCAAGAATATAGGTCGGCAAGGTAACATAATAGCGCGGTTGTGGTCGTGGTGATCGCAGTGCATGCAGTACCCGTCGGGTAACCTGCTGGGGCGTACCGGTAAACGGGGTTGGATGACTGCTGGCCGAGTAGTAGGCTGTAATGCGGCGATAATTGGCGCTATGGGAGCTGTGCTGCCAGTCGACAGCAGTGTCGAAAGCCTGTAAAGCATTGGCGCGAAATTTACTGTGGATCGGTCCCGGTTCGATAAGGCTGAGGTGCACCGAAGAACCGCGTAATTCCAAACGCAGGGTGTCACTTAGTCCTTCAAGGGCATATTTGCTGGCGTTATAAGCGCCCTGCCACGGAAAAGCTACCAACCCAAGTACTGAGCTGATATTGATAATGCGTCCTGTGCTTGAGTTGCGTAATGCTGGCAACAGCCCGCAGGTCAGTTGATGCGTGCCAAACAGGTTGACGGCAAATTGATGTTCCAACGCCTTACGGCTAATATCTTCCACCGCACCGGGCTGCCCATAGGCCGCATTGTTAATCAGACCATACAGTTGTTGGTCGCACAGCTGGTTTATCTGCGTTATAGCCTGAGTTACATTGTTCTCGTCGTTTAATTCCAAGGGTAGCGCAACCAAGCCTAACTTCTGTAACATGGCTAAATCAGTTGTGCTGCGCGCCGTGGCAATTACTTGGTAACCGTGTTGTTGTAAGCTCAGGGCTATGTCGTAACCGATGCCGCTGGATGCGCCAGTTACCACTACCCACTGTTTGCTGTTGCTACATGGGCTAGGTGTCATGATGGTATTATTCCCTCAATTTCAGCGGAAATCTGGATAGCATAGTTGTCGGTAAGACCGGAAACGAAATCAAAAACCTGGCGTAACCACCACTCATAATCCTGCTGCAGATGTTGACATACATATTCCTTACCCCAAGCCATCTCAAAACAGCGGGTAGACACGTACTCAATTTTGGTATAATCACGTTTTTCACACAGCGATTTTATCGAAAGCACAAATGCTTTGATGATGCGCCCGACAATTTTGTACGCTCCAAGCTCGTATCCAAGTTTGGCGCGATGGGAAAAGATGATCTCATATAGTTCGCTAATTTGTTGAAATCCATCATCAAAACGGCTGGAAAAATCACCTTTAAGATCCTGTTGCCGTTCTCCGGCCATTATTGCCGGATAGTCGCGTATGAAAACGGCTAGTGATTCATCAATTAGGGCGCTAATCGCCTCTCCCCGCGCCATAGCTATGGGTTTCCAGTTGTCATCGGGGCAACCAGCCAGATGAAGAAATAGCTTTTTGATCGGTTCCTCGGGAAAAATACGCATGGAGACCGCATCTTCCATGTCCAGCATGCGATAGCAAATATCATCGGCCGCTTCAGTAAAAAAAGACAACGGATGGCGCGCCACCGTACCATCACTATGCTGTAGCCCCATAGTGGTAGCGAGTGCCGTAAATATCTGCTGTTCGCTGGCAAAGATGTTGAACTTTTTCTTGCTGTGGGCGCGTGGATCAGTACTGGTCCACGGATATTTTATCATTGCTCCCAGTGAAGCATAGGTGAGGCGCATGTAGCCGCATTTGTTGTTGTCCTTGCGCGCGGCCAGCCGAAAGCCTTGGGCATTGCCTTCAAAAAGTAGCAGGTCGGTGCGGGTTAGTTCGTCGCATAGCTGCTTGCCGTGCATATCGTTAAATACTAGTTGTTGATGGGTGTGCAGCCACTCGCGAATGGCGTATTCCCCGGCATGGCCGAAGGGTGGGTTGCCGATATCGTGTACCATGCAGCCAACTTGAATAATTTGTGGAATATGAGTCAGAATATCAGCATGTTGCGGGTGCTGTTGATTAAGGAAATGCTGGATTTTTTTGCCTAATGAGCGTCCCACGCTGCCCACTTCAATGGAGTGGATCAGGCGATTATGGATGTGGTCATTGGGGGCGAGGGGATGAACCTGAGTTTTTCTGGCTAGGCGGCGGAATGGCTCACTGAATACGACGCGGTCGTAATCAGCTTCAAATGCACTGCGTTGTGCGCCGTCATCTATGCTTACTGTGATGTTTTTGCCGTCGACGCGTTGGGGGGATAACAGTTTTGACCATTCTAGTTTATGCTTCATGACGATTCCTTGTCTGTAGGGCATGTTGGATCGAAGGGCTAGAATAAAGCTTTTAGCCCTTTGATGCAAAGGAATCTATTGAGAGATACTGTTCAGCTATTGGTTTGCCAGCTGATTGCTTGATGTGGGCAGGTAGAACAGGTCGTCGGTTATATCAAAGGGAGAAGTGTGATCCATATAGCACGGATATTCAGTGGTAGAACGCGTAATTTTACAGTAGAGCACTTTGGGGCAAGAGGTTGTTTTGCGTCAATCGTCGGAGCTGCTCTGCTGTTTTGGGGGGTTAGACTGGGCATGCACGCCGTGCAATTTATCCCAAACCTCATCGGCAATGGAGTTGATATGCAGGTCATGTTGGGGAAAGGGTATGGTAATACCTTCCTGCATAAAGCGTTTGTAAATAGCTGAGCACAGCTCACTGGTGATGGTCATGTTATGTTCAAATTGCGCTATTCTTACGCGTAATTGAAAATCCAGAGAGCTGGTACCAAAACCGATAAATTGCGGTGACGGCGCTGGTTCTTTAAGCACCTCAGGATGTTTGTCAGCTTCCTCAAACAGGATAGCCATAATCCGATCCATATCTTCCCCGTAGGCTACACCGATGTTGATCTCGAGTCTCCTTTGGGTGTTGCTCAGGGTGAGATTGGTAACATTGTCAGCAATTAGTTTGCTGTTGGGTACGATGATTTCCGCTAAATTAAAGGTTTCGATGATGGTAGAGCGCAGCCCGATTTTACGCACTATCGCTAATTCATTGCCGAAAGTGATGCAGTCACCTATTTTTATCGGACGCTCAAACAGCAGAATAATACCACTGACGAAGTTGTTGACAATCTCCTGTAAGCCAAAGCCAATGCCGATACTTAAAGCCCCGGCAATCACTGCAAAGTTCTGTAGCCCGAGACCCAAAGCTCCTAGAGTAAAGAAAAATCCACAGATGATTATCATGTAGTGTAGCAGCGTCTTCATGGAGTCACGCACGCCACTGTCTATGTGCTTTGGTCCAATGGTTCTTACATCGAGCAGGGAGCGCATCAGCCATGACAGTGTCAGGCTGGCGTATATTATCAAGGTGATAAAAAGCATAGTGCCAAAAGAGATGGAGACGCTACCGACAGTAAGAGCCAGCTGTTGCATGTCTTGCCAGGTGCTGGTTGTGCTGTCGCTGCCACCCCAGATTTGTAACATGTACAATATTGCGTAGAAAAGAAGTGTTGCTTGCACTAGACGGTTGATACGCTGACCGAGTTGCTCGCCAAAAATACGCACAAATTTCAGCCGCCTGCTTCTACTGTGCCCGACAACGTATTCTATGCCGCCGCTAGTCAGGCGCATTACCATCAAAATCATCAGCACCAGAAAAACACTTTTTATCGACGAATCAATCAGGCGGAAGGAGAGGGTGGTGAATCCCCCAATCTGGGCGATAAGTGACACCAACAGCAGTATCATGCCGCCGCGTAGACCAAAAATAAGTTTCCACGTTTCCTTATTGCGCTGCCCCGAGATACTTAGCCAGCACAATAAGGGGATGCCACACAAGGACAGTCCAACGATGTACAGACGATACAGGGGCAAGGGTACACCTATAACCTGAAAAAACATCGAACCTAGATAGACGGCAGCTAAAAGCCAGACCAGTACCGCGTGGCGTTTTCTGGGGACGGCATCGGCAACCAAAATGCTGGCACTGCCCACACTTAATACCAGCACATATAGTGTCCATACCAGAGACGAAGCTTTATACAGCGGACTCAGTGTGGCAAAGGCAACAAATATTCCCGTTGCCCAAGGGTGGCGATACAGGACGTTCCACTGTGATTGATTATCTTTTTTACTGCGGCGGCGGCGTAAACTGATTGCCAGCACCAGTACAACGCTAATCTGTAAGACTAGAACCCACCAGTATTCAGCCAGATAGTTTTTGCGGTACCACTGAACCAATTGTACATTACTGTTCAATTGCTCTTTGAGCTTGGGGTTAAATTGCCGGTAGTAATCAGGGCTGAACAAAGATAGTGATGACTTCTTAAATAGTTCGGCGCGCAGCGTTTTTAAAGCACTATCTATTTGGCGTACGGTGTGTTGATTGTTTTCTTGTACTCCGCGTACCTGTTGCTGGACGGTAATTAACTTGCTGCTGGTTAGGTCTATTTGTTTTAGGTTGTTGTTGGCGTGCTTAATAGAGCCGGTAAACTCTGCTGCTGGCACCGGAACTTTTTGCTCGGCTAAGAATTTCTCCCACTCACCCCAAAATAGTTTTTGTTGCTGCCAGGTTCTTCTGAGACTGTCAGTTGTAGAGAGATGGGTAGTAATATTGTCGAATAATGTGCTTAATTCGTTGAGTTGGTTGGTGAGTATGTTCTTGTTTTCCAGTAGGCGCTCAAAGGCCCAGGTAGCAGGAGCCCCGAGTTCCTCAATACGTTTGTCGAGCGCTTTTTGCCGTTCCAGAATTTTATCCAGCGAGTCGCTGATACTCTTGTTGGCGCTTATTTCTTGCAGTTGGGTTAAGTTGTTATCACTTTGACTGGTGAGATTAGCAAAGCGGGCAACAACTTCTGATACGCCGGGAAATGCAGGTTGTGCCGGTGCTGTTGCGACTGTTGTGGTGACAGCAGTAGAGACTGGTGCTTCTATTGCCCATGTTGGAACAGCGCTCATGGTCACTAGGTAGCACAGTATGGATAATAATATTTTTACCACTCTCATTGTCTCCATAACAGTGATTTTACCAGCTCTCTTGAGTGTGTATATTCATCGATCAAACATCAATCGGTACATTTTTTATTTATTGAAAAACTAGAGCAGTTTTTCTGCGCCGGAATATATCTCTTCGGCAACAATAGCTACCGCAGCATGACCGGGGTGTTTTTCCGGGTTCCACTGTTTCATGTCGTCAAAGATAGGACCGCTGGTGTGGTATTCTATGCGCCCTTTTACCTGGTATGCCTTGTTTTCAGCGGTAATAAACAGTAATGAGGCGCTGCTGCCGGTCTGGATGTTGGCGCGAGTTTTGTTGAAATAGTTATCGGCGATTACGAAGCGCTCATCGCCATAACGGGCTACGCAGGTGGCGTAAATACTGTTGGGCATGTTGTTTTTATCGACGGTGGTGAGGATTACTGCGCCAGCATGGTTGTCCCATGCTTCAATAACTGTGGTTGGTATTGTTGCCATTACTACCTCCTGTGGTTGAATGTAATTGCATTAAGTTTTTTCTATCTGTTTAGCTTGTTCTCTATCCTCTGGCCATACCAAGGATCGCCGCCCAAGTAGTTTTTCTGCTTCAGCTTCTGGCATTGGTCGCCCGAGGAGAAAGCCCTGGATGGCGTCACAGCCTAATTGCTGGAGTTTGTCCAGTTGCTGTATAGTTTCAATCCCCTCGGCAACAACATGCAAATTGAGATCATGAGCCAGGTTGATTATAGCTGCGGATATTCTCTCGACCGTTTTATTACTGTCTATATTCATGACCAACGAACGGTCAATTTTGACCGTGTTTACCTCAAATTGATTCAAATAACTCAGGGATGAGTAGCCGGTACCAAAATCGTCGATGGAGATTTGAATGCCCAGCTCATTAAGGGTGCGGATACGTTGAATCGCGAGCGCAGGATCTTCCATCAGGCTTGTTTCAGTTATTTCTATGCACAGCATATTGTTTGGGATGCCGTAGCGCTTCAAGGTATTGGTCGTGCGTTCAATAAACCCATCGGTAATAAATTGCTGTGGTGCCATATTTACTGACAGGCGCAATGAGTCGTTTCTAAGTTGCGGATATTTGCTCAACCAGCGCGCCATAGTGGTGCAAGCTGCTTCAAATATAATCTCCCCTAAGTGGACAATTAACCCTTTTTGCTCGGCAAGGGGGATAAATACTGCTGGTGAAATCAAGCCATCAGTTGGATGCTGCCAGCGGGTCAAGGTTTCGAAACCTTTTAAGCAATTGTTGTGGATATCCCATATCGGTTGAAAATGGAGCAGAAATTGTTGGGGTTGATCGATAGCGCGGCGTAAGTCGGTCTCGAGTTTCTGGGCTTTTAGTAGGGTTTTCTCCAAGAATTCATCGTAAATCAAGAAATTTTCCAGAGTCTTATTGTTGCGTACCATATTTAAAGTGATGTTGCCTTTGTTTAGCAGGTTGCTGACCTCGTCGCTACCAAAGGGCACGCAGCCGATACTGCAGCCCATCTGCAGGCTAAAATCATTATAACTGATACGCTGGGTCACACTCTCGTGTATGGAAAAAGCATGCTGCCCGGCAGTATTTTTCTTGACTGCTATTACTAGGATAAATTTGCTACTGCTAATCCTTGCCGTGAGCAGTGGTTTTGTTTCGAGCTGTAACATACGTTGTGCAACGGTTCTCAGGACATGATCGCCAGCGCTGTGCCCAAAAGTGGTGTTGATATATTTTAGGCGTTCCAAGCGCATCACAAAAAGCCACAGGTCGTCATCGATGTGGTTCTGGTGGCGCAACCGTTCCAGACATTCCACCGCGTAGTGGCGGTTGATCAGATTAGTTAACGGATCGTATTGTGCTAGCCGGCGCGTTGTGCGCTCTGCATCCATGCGTTGATCCAGCATTTCATTGGCGGCATTGCCAATGGCAATAAATTCATCAAAACATATTTCGTCCAAGTTGATATGCTGATTGGTGCTGGCGGCAGTGTGCAAGGACTTTTTGATGTGAATCAGGTTGTTCTCAATGGTGGTGGAGAAGCGCCTACTGATATACCACAGCATTAGAATTATCAGTGGTAAAAAAAAGCCAGCTTGCAGTAGTTGTTGGTTTATGATGTGTTCCAGGTTGCTTTTTGACATGGCGATATTGTTGGTTACGTGATCAAGGTTGATACCGGCGCCGATATACCCATTCCATGCCTTGATCGGCAGGCAATAACTAATTTTAGGGTAGCTGGTGTTGCTCACCGCTGCGGGCATTTGATATTGCACAAAGCCGCCACCACTCTTAGCTTGCTCGATCAGTTCCTTAACCACAAAAAAACTGTTTCTGTCTTGTACGTCTAAGACATTTTCACCTTTAGCTGGACCGAATAGAGATATGCCAGCATAACTGGAACCAAAGATACTTAACGATTGTCCCTTGGCTAGGTGGTCAAGTTTAGCGAACGTTGTCTGCTGTAGCTCCGCATCGAAATCATCCCAGTATTCACTGGTGCCGATGAAACAATCTAACGGTTTGAAATAGTGAACATAGCTTATTTTGCGGTTGTTACACGTGTCGGAACCAGGCTTGTCGATGCAGTACTGGACGAAGCCATTACCCTGTTGCCGACAGAGCTCTATCATCTTTTTAGTATAGAAGATGCCGTTATTATCACACCGGCTGCTGATGTCACTGCCCTCAGTTCCGGGATGATCTGCACAAAACAGGAGTGTTCCATCAAGGCGAATGGCAAACAGAAAACCACGCCCGCTATTAAAGCGCAGCGGTCGTAATACTTCAAAAACTAGTTGTTGCAGCTGCTGTGGTTCTAGGTTGGTGTTATAGGTGTTGATCAGATGAGACGCAGTATCTATAGCTTGCAAAACAATGCTTTGCAGGCGCTGTTTTAATTGCGCTTCGGCGCGCATGTTTTCGTCGAGGATCCACGTTTGAAGAAAAGTTGCCCGTTGTTTGATTAATTGTTTGGCCTGCTCCAACATCTCTTGCTCTACCTGTTGTGAGCGCTTTAAATACTGCTGCTCGTAACTGTGTAAATTAAAGAAAGAGATCAGGCTGATGGCGCCAATAACGAACAGTATATTCCATCGCATAATGCGTTGGCGAAATGGACCACGCAATCGACTGCCAGCGGTAATTATAGCCCCAGCTAAGAATGCGATACTTAGCGCGGCTAGTAACCACTGCATATGAAATAACGTCATAAAACCACCGGAGAGAACAGAAAGGCTTAAAAATTATGATTATAGAACGAACTGGTTAGAAAGGAAAGTCCTGCTACTGACTAATTTGACCTATCTGCAGCAAGCTCTTTCGTTAGAGCGATAAAATCTTGCGCAGCACGGCGCGGATCTGCCTGAGAGATAATTGCTGAGATGAGCGCGATGCCAGCTGCGCCGGCATTTATGACTTCTGCACTGCGCTGCAGGGTAATGCCACCGAGGGCAAAAACCGGGATGTTAACCTGGTGGCAAATAGTGCTCAACTGATCCAGCCCTTGCGGTGCTCCATAGCAGGATTTGGATGGGGTGTAATAAATGGGGCTGAAGGTTATAAAATCTGCCCCCTGCTGCGCGGCGTGGATAGCGCCTGAAATATTATGGGTAGATTGGGCTATTAGCTTGTTGTTGCCTAGCAGTTGGCGGGCGTGAGAAATGCTGAGCGATTGTTCGGTCAGGTGGACACCGTCGGCCTCAACGGCCACAGCAATGTCGATGTGGTCATTTATCAGAAGTTTGGCGTTGTAGCGTCGAGTCAGCTGGCGCAGCTGGCAACCGAGGTCGAAAAGCTGGGCAGAGTTAAGATCTTTTTCGCGCAGTTGCAGCGCTGTCACGCCACCTTCAAGGGCGGCAGTGACAGCGCCGATCAGGTCGTGATCGGGATGTAGCTGTTGGCGATCGGAAATCAGATACAGGGGAAAATCTACATCCATAGTTTTTGCTTTCGCGATCTACACGGCGAGGTTGTTTAAAAAGGCGCTGTCCCAGTCTTTCCATACCGCTTCAAAACCTTGGGCGCGAATAACTTCGCTGATCTGTTCTGGAGTGCGATCATCATCGATGGTGAACTGTTCAGTGCTCTCACCTTTGTGAGCATGACCACCGGGGGCAGTGCACGAGCCGGCGCTCATATGGGTGATGCCGAGTGGCATTAGGCTATTTCTTAGCTCGGCATTTTCTCGGGTGGACATGAACAATGCTGCGTCGGGTATTAACAGACGCATGGCGCAGATCATTTGCACTAACTGTTTGTCGTTGACCGGGTTGATGGGGGCAAAACCACCATCAGCAGGGCAGATGCGCGGAAAAGAGATACTTACATGACTGCGCCAATATTGCCGGGCGATATAGTGGGCATGCAATCCGGTGTAAAAAGCTTCAGTGGCAAAGTTGCCTAAGCCGAGTAGCGCTCCCACCCCGATACGTCGTATGCCAGCTTCGCCAGCCCGATCAGGCGCTTCAAGGCGATAAGTGTAATTTCTTTTTTTGCCGAAAGGGTGCATCTCCTTATACAACTCGCGATTATAGGTCTCCTGGTAAACAGTGAGCCCATCCACGCCAGCGGCAACCATCTGTTTATAACCGTCAGTGTCCATAGGGTAGACTTCAATGCTGATTGAGCTGAACAGCGGTTTGATTTTTTGTATTGCGGCAATTAGATAGCTGTTGTCGGCCATCTTTTTGTGCTCGCCAGTAAGCAACAATATGGAGCGAAAACCGTAATCGTGGATAATTTGCGCCTCTTGCTCAATTTCATCTAAAGTCAGGGTGGTGCGGGGGATGTTGTTGTTGGCGTTGAAGCCGCAGTATTTACACCCGTTGCTACATTCATTGGATAGATACATAGGGGTAAAGAGCTGGATGGTATTGCCAACGCGTTGCTGGGTGATGTGGTGCGCTTTTTGGGCCATGGGCTCCAGATAGTCGAGAGCTGTCGGTGATAGCAGGGTTATCAGATCGCGGATGCGTAAATGGTCGGTAGCCAGGGCTTGCTCAACCTGATTGGCGGTGGTAGCTGCCATCTGTTCCAGTATCTGTTCCTCAGGGTAACGGAGTATTTCCTCAACAAAGCTCATTATTATTCGTCCCTCAAAAAGCCGGTGAGTGGGCTGGAAGCTACTGCTTGTTTCTGCTCTTTGCCTAGCCCGGCAAGATAAGCCTGACGCCCGGCCTCAACCGCTTTACCAAATGCGGCAGCCATCATTACTGGGTTGCCGGCAACAGCCATGGCGGTATTTATCATTACGGCATCGGCACCGAGTTCCATGGCTTCAGCAGCATGGGATGGTGCTCCTAGTCCGGCATCGACCACAACCGGGACTATGGCCTGTTCAATTATGATGGCGATACTGTCGCGGGTTTTTAGCCCTTTGTTGCTGCCGATCGGGGCGCCTAGCGGCATAACCGTAGCCACGCCAACCTCTTGCAGGTGCTTGGCCAGAACTGGATCGGCATTGATATAGGGTAGAACGATGAACCCCTCTTTGACTAGGATCTCCGCTGCCTTTAAAGTTTCGATAGGATCGGGTAGCAGATAGTACGGGTCGGGCGTGACCTCTAGTTTTATCCACGGCTCACAGCCAGCAGCACGGGCCAAGCGTGCTAGTCGTATAGCTTCTTCAGCATTACGGGCACCGCTGGTGTTGGGTAACAGGAGATATTTGTTGCGATCAATATGATTTAGCAGGTCATCCTGTTGGTCGCCGACGTTGACGCGACGCAGGGCAACGGTGACAATTTCGCCTCCAGATGCGGCAATTGTAGCTGCCATTTGTGCGTTGGAGGCAAATTTCCCAGTGCCCACCATCAGGCGAGAGCGAAAAGAACGACCAGCTATGATCAGTTCATCCATGATTGTATTACCTTTCTATATGGGTTTTGACCCAACTACGTAATTAATAATAATGCGGCTATGTGCTGTTTGGCTACGTTTAGCCGCCACCGACAAAGTTAACTATTTCAATACAGTCGTTGTCGTTCATGATTGTCGTATAGAATTGCTCTGGAGCTAAGATTTCTCGATTGTACTCAATGGCAATACGTTTGATGTTCAGATTTAGGTGCGCAATCAGCTCACTAATGGTGCAATTTGTGGCTACGGTTACCGGCTTACTGTTAATTATTATCTGCATAATTAATCTCCTCGGAATCGGGGTCTACTCCCAATAGCAGCTGAATAACGCAGTTAGCTTGATGATGGGCAACAATGCCTACGCGTGGTGCCATAAGGCTATAAATATCTTGCACCTCACTTACGCCGTCGCCGCACAGGTACATATTTTTTAGGCTGCGCTGGGTGCGGATAATATTACTGGTGGCATATCCGGCCATTCCAGAAGCGGCAACCAGCGGGGTGCTAGGGAATTTTTGTAACCATAGTTGTGCCAGCATAGCTTTGCTTTCAGCGCTATCAAATGCTTCAACCATCACATCCACCCCGGTGAATATTTCGGGGATGTTGCTTCTGGTTAGATATAGGTTTTTGGGGCAGATTGTTATGAATGGATTTATGCGGCGCAGATTTTCGTACAGTGCTTCAACCTTGGGGAGACCTATCTGGTCGATAAAGTATTGCTGGCGGTTGAGATTAGACGGTTCTACTACATCAAAATCGGCCACTATGATTTTGCCTATGCCAACACGGGTAAGGGCAGTGGCAATTGCGGACCCCAAGCCGCCGGCACCAGCGATGCCAACTGTTGCTTGTTTAAGGATGTTGTGTACCGACTCAGTGTGGCGTGCTGACAGCAAGCTGTCGAATTCGCTGGCACTAGGTGCATGACCACGTTTAATTAGAACAACTCGATCATTTTCCTGCAGCTCACAGTCGTTGAGGACCGGTATGCCGTTGTGGATTACAACGTCAGCTGTTGGGTTCAGGCGGTCGCGCAGCTGGAAAATAGTTAATTTTTCAGGAATATTCTGAGATATTTCATTAATGATGAGATGCATAGGTCATCCACAGTACAAATAAAAAAAGTCGCGCAAACGACATGTACTGAGGGGGTCCTCAGAATTGGTGCCGCTTCCCTCCGCCGGTATAATCCGGATCAGGTTCCAAGGGTCATCCTGAAACAGGATTCTCAGTATAAAACTCCCCTAGGGCATAGTTATTAACTTGTGAGTGAAAACTACCAGCCAGCCTCAGGTGAAGTCAACTAGATTTTTGTATGGTTAGCTGGCAATTAATCAGCCGGTAAAAAAATAACTGCCGAAATAGCGTTGATTTTTAGCTGTGCATCTGTTTGTATTGGGCGAATCTACGCGCATGGTCGCGACTGTTAATTATATGGGATTATAAGGGGGCGCAAAATGAGTATATCAGAAAGATATCGAGAACTTGTGGCGGAGGTAGAAAGTTTGCGTAAACAGATGCGTAGGGATGAGCAAAGTGATGCTACTGAGCGTATATTTCGTATCATAGACCAGGCAGCGGTAACCCTGCAAGATCAAGTTGAGGTGGTGGGCGAGATTCCACGCGTGCGTATTGATCGCGATCTAAGTCCTGTGCTGCTCGACGCGCATAATCTGTTTGATCGCGCGCGCATGCTGCTTGAAGACGATGAATGTGAACAAGAAGCAGCTAAGGTGTGGGAAGTGCAACAGAAATTGTATCGGTTGTTGAACGATCTGTAGTGCTAGTTTGATATGGGTCTATGCACACAACCTGATTCCGCCCCTGTGATTTAGCCTGATAGAGTGCTTGATCGGCACATTTTAATAGCTGATCTATGTCATTAGTTTGTGCACTGGGAAAGCAGGCGATACCGATGCTGACGGTGATCTTTATAGCGCGGATTTCGCCCCTAAAATCCATAGCGTTTATCGCCATACGCAAGCGCTCGGCAACATCGCGCGCCCCGCTCAAGTCGGTGTTGGGTAGTACTAAAGCAAATTCTTCACCGCCAAAGCGCGTTGCAACATCGTAAGGACGCAGATACTCTTTTAATACTTTGGCTAAGCTTACTAGAACGGCATCGCCGTTAATATGACCATAAGTGTCATTCACCAACTTAAAATGATCAATATCCATCATCAGCAATGAAAGGGTTTTTCCTGAGCGCGAGTGGCGCTCGAATTCGCTATCAAGGGTCTGCATTAGTGTTCTTCTGTTGTACAGGTGGGTCAATGGGTCGGTGCTGGACAGGTTGAGCAGCAGTCTGTTGCTGCGTTTCAGGTTGTCCTGCATGGTTTTCATCTTCAGTTGCACTTTTATGCGTGCTACCAGCTCACCACTATCAATCGGCAATACAATATAATCGCTGGCACCCTGTTCGAGCAGGTCGATTTTTGTTTGGGTGTGGTTGTCTGAGGTCAGAATGACTACCGGAATGTCGCATAGCTCGTCGTTTAGTTGCAGGCGGCGCAATAGCTCGGTGCCGGAAAGCTCATACAGGTGCAAGCCTGATACAATAACATCAATAGAGCTGTTCTGAATTATCTCCAGCGCTGCGCTGCCACTGCTGGTTTCAAAGTACGCCATGAAGGGTGAAGTCTCTTTCAGCGTGGTAATGATTTTGTGGCGAATCGTACTTGAATTGTCGATAACCAAGACGCTTGGTCGCATATTATTTTGCCCCAACAAGAATCTGAATGAATAAGTGATTAAGTCAACGTTTGCTACATATCGACAGACTGGTGCGCGCTCTTTATAGCGTTTTTTCACTTTTATGGCAAAGAGGCAGCAGCACCTCCCTGCCATCTGTGCTTAATTAACTAGTGTGCATTTTCTGGATGAGCGCTATAATTGAAAATAACAGTGATTTGCCGAGAACTTAACTTGGAAGGAGAACATTATGGCCTTAGTAAAAACTTGGTACGATGTGGAAGCTGCCGCAGATAAGTATGGTATTAAAAAATCGACTTTATTGTTTTGGGTTGATGAAGGGGTGGTGCGCTGTGAACGCGAAGGCGGTGATGTGGTGCGGGTTAATATCGATGATGTGCGCTTACGGTCGGCCGATCTGGCGAGTGAAGGGCAATCTGATCAATGATAGATTGTGATGTAGTTGTTATTGGTGGCGGAATTGTCGGAGCGGCAACAGCTCTGGCGTTGACGGAGTTAGCGCCAGGCAAGCGGGTGGTGATAGTGGAAAAAGAGACCACGCTGGCTCGCCATCAAACGGGAAACAACAGCGGGGTAATCCATTCCGGGTTGTATTATCGGCCCGGATCACTTAAGGCGCAGAACTGCGTAACTGGACGGCAGGAGTTGTACCGTTTTTGTGCTGAACATAATATTCCCCATGAGCAGTGTGGCAAGGTGGTAATCGCTTCTCATGAAGGTGAACTGGCTGCGCTGGACGAGCTGGAACGGCGCGGTAAGGCGAATGGACTGAGCGGGGTTAAACGCCTTGATGCTCTGGAATTGAAGCAGTATGAGCCCCATGTAGCTGGTATAGCAGGTCTGCTGGTTCCTGAAACTGGCATTGTCGACTACGTCAAGGTTACTCAGGCTTACGCCGACGTGGTGCAAGAGCGAGGCGGGCAGGTGCTGACTGGTGCTGAAGTAGCCCGTGTTGATCATGTGGCTGATGGGTTTGCCTTGACGACCGCTAAGGGGACGGTACGGGCAAGGTTTGTGGTGAACTGTGCTGGTCTTCATTGTGATCGGGTGGCGCGTATGTGCGGCGTGGATCCGCATTTGCGCATTGTCCCTTTTCGTGGGGAGTATTACAAATTGACACAAGCAAAGCGTGGTCTGGTTAAGAATCTGATTTATCCAGTCCCTGATGCCAAGTTTCCTTTTCTTGGTGTGCACTATACGCGCATGGTGGATGGTGCAGTTGAAGCTGGACCTAATGCGGTCCTGGCTTTCAAACGCGAGGGCTATCACCAGTTCAGTTTTTCTGCGCGTGATACTTTGGAAACTCTGCTGTATCCAGGTTTTCGTAAACTGGCTGGTCGTTTCTGGCGGGTTGGGTTGCAGGAGTACCGGCGCTCATGGTGCAAAAAAACATTTGTGCGTGATCTGCGCCGCTTAATTCCAGAGCTTAATAGTGCTGATGTGTATCGTGCCGGAGCAGGGGTGCGGGCACAGGCGGTAGCCGCTGATGGTAGTTTGCTGGATGATTTTCAGATTATCGAGCAGGACAGAATGGTGCATGTGTTAAACGCGCCGTCACCGGCAGCAACGGCGTCACTGAGTATCGGCAAAACTGTAGCTCAGAAGGCGGTGGCCAGTTTCGCGCTGTAGTTATTAAGCTGCCCCTGACGGTTTTGTCGGGGGCAGTTTAAACGTTCAGGGCTAATTACTTGAGTGGACGGTCGCCCAATTGTTGCAGTTTGGCGTGGATCATGCGCAGTAAACGCTCAGTGGTGTTCCAGTCTATACATTTGTCGGTGATGGAAACTCCGTATTTGAGCTCTTCCCCGGCGATAACTTTCTGGTTGCCGGCCTCAAGGTTACTTTCAATCATTAATGCCTTAATGTTGCTATCCCCGGCGGCAATCTGCTGCAAAACATCGTTGATGACGGCCTCCTGACGGTTGTGGTCTTTGTCGGAGTTGGCGTGGCTGCAGTCGACCATAATTGCCGGGCACAGGTTGCGTTCGGCTAGTTGGTGTGAGGTCCGGGCTATGGCTTCGGCCTGATAGTTGGGACCGTTGCTGCCACCGCGTAGCACTATGTGTACATTGGAGTTGCCGCAGGTTTTGACGATGGAAATTTTACCGTGACGGCTGAGCCCGAGAAAACTGTGCTCATGATGTGCTGCACTCATGGCGTCCATGGCTATTTGCAAGTTGCCATCGGTACTGTTTTTAAAACCAACGGGAAAGGACAGACCGCTTGACATCTCGCGGTGAGGTTGTGATTCTGTGGTGCGGGCACCGATAGCACCCCAGCTGATAAGATCAGCAAAATATTGCGGGGTTATTGTGTCAAGCATTTCTGTGGCAATGGGCAATTCCAGTTCAGTAATCGCACAAAATAGCTGACGAGCGATGCCGAGGCCCTTAGAGATTAAATAGGTATTGTTCAGGTCGGGATCGTTGATCAGCCCTTTCCAGCCCACGGTGGTGCGCGGTTTCTCAAAATAGACGCGCATAACAATTATCAGCTGATCACTAAGCTCTTTACCTAATTTGCTCAGGCGGCGAGCATAGTCAAGAGCTTCTGCCTGATTATGTATTGAACATGGACCAACCACGATCATTAAGCGTGAGTCGCGGTGGTGGACGATGTCCTTAATCTGATTGCGCGCCTTGGTTACAAAGGCGGCAGATGACTCGGAGAGTGGAAATACTTGTTTGAGCTCAGCTGGTGCAATAACTTCGATGATGTCTTTGATGTTCAGGTTGTTAGTTCTCTGCATGATTGATTGTTCCCCTTGCTGCTTCATGGTAGTTTAATGTTTTTTGAACCAATAGCTTGATTATCTTATAGCGTTTTAAACTATAGATGTCAAAAATCATGCACCTGAATAGGTTGTTGCTGGGGTGAATGTTGTTTGGCTGAATTTTAAGTTTGATTGGCTTAAATTTTTTACCGTTCGCTGGAGTGTTACGTACAGTGAAAGAGGGGGAATATGATTGTGCTGCGTGAGTTTCTTTTGGCTGTGGCTGGTGTCGTTGACTTGGTTTTTAGTGTGTATGTTTTGATTTTGGTTGCCCGTGTTCTGCTGACGTGGGTTAACCCTGCCCCGCATAACCCGATTATCCGTTTTATCCAGTTGGTAACCGATCCTGTTTTGTATCGCATCCAGCGTTTGGTTCCTCTGCAATTTGCTGGCATTGATTTTTCACCTATGGTGTTACTGCTGGCGTTGTCGTTTGTCCAACGTCTCATTGTTGAGGTTTTGCGCTCGTTTGCCCACAGCTTTTAATTCACTATGAATGACGGTGTCAAATCACAATGGGCGGTGGAGCGCAGCTCTGGTGTCGTATTGGCTATCATGGTGCAACCACGGGCCAGTAATAATAGGCTGTGTGGTGTGCAAGGAGATGAGCTGAAGGTGAGACTGACTTCGCCCCCGGTGGATGGAGCTGCTAACAAGTTATGCGGTCAGTTTTTGGCAAAACTTTTGGGTTGCTCTAAAAGCCAGGTGTCATTGCTCAGTGGGCATAAGAGTCGCCATAAACGGTTATTAGTGACCGGCGTAGCTTATCAGCAAGTGGTGCAGGTACTAGAAGGTTTGTTGACTAAAACTTAATAGGGGGAATGACATATGCAATCTTTTGTTTTTCATAATCCAACTAAAATTATTTTTGGCGCCAAAACAGTGGGCAAGGTGGGCAAGAGTGCTGCCAGCTACGGTAAAAAAGGGCTGCTGGTTTACGGGCGTGACAGTATTAAGCGCACTGGAGTCTATGCGCAGGTAACAGAGGCGTTACGCGCTGCTGGAGTAGAATGGGTGGACCATGGCGGGGTTAAATCTAATCCTGTGCTTACTCATGTGCAGGCTGGCGTCAATTTGGCCAAGGCTGAGCGGGTAGATGTTGTAATTGCTGTCGGTGGTGGCAGTGTTCTGGATGAGTCCAAGGCTATAGCAGCTGGTGCCCTGTATCCCGGCGATGTGTGGGATTTCTTCAGCGATAAGGCTCAGGTGCAAGATGCTTTACCGCTGGTGACGGTGTTGACTCTGGCGGCTACTGGTTCGGAAATGAATAGCGGCGGTGTTGTTACTAATGAAGCGACACAGCAGAAGTTCAATATTGGTTCGCCCCACCTGTTTCCTAAAGTTTCCATATTGGATCCGACCCTGACCTATAGTGTCCCACTGGATTACACCGCTTATTCAGCAGTGGATGCGATATCTCATCTGCTGGAAGGGTATTTTACCAGTGCAGATACGGCGACAGCGCTTCAGGATCGTTTTGTCGAGGGTTTGGTGCAGACCATTATTGAGAGTACCGAACAGATTCTGATCAAACCTGACGATGCTGAAGCGCGAGCAACCATGATGTGGGCGGCAACGTGGGCACTCAATGGTTTGTCAACCGCAGGGATCGGGCTGTACGCTTTTCCTAATCATATGATAGAGCATTCCCTTAGCGCTCTGTACGATATTGCCCATGGCGCTGGACTGGCAATTGTGATGCCGGCATGGATGTCATACACGGCTGAGCGTCAGCCGGCAAAGTTTGCTCAATTTGCACAGCGGGTATTTGGTTGTAGTGGTGCAGATGAGCAGCAGGTGGCGCAGGATGGTGTGGCTGCCTTGAAACAGTGGTTTGCCAAGATTGGTAGCCCGGTGACTTTAGAGCAGGCTGATGTGCCACGTAGCGATATCCCGGCTATTGCCGCTAATGCCACCATGTTAGCGCAAAAGTGGGGTCTGCAGGATTATAGCGCCGAGGTTATCAGCACTATTTTGCAGCGCTGTTAGTTTAATGATGAAGATAGTCTCTTTTAATGTCAATGGGTTGCGGGCACGTTTCCATCAGCTGAGCGCGCTTATTACTCAGCATGATCCCGATATTATCGCCTTGCAGGAAACCAAGGTGCATGATGAGCAATTTCCCCGCTTAGAGGTGGAAGCGCTGGGTTATCATGTCGATTATCATGGGCAAAAAGGGCACTACGGTGTGGCGTTGCTTGCCAAGCAGCCCGCTATGAAGCTGGTGCGTGGTTTTGCCGCTGATGATGTGGACGCGCAGCGCCGTTTTATCGGCGGTTGGTATGCGGCAGCTGATGGTCAGGTAGTTA
>Ga0307991_1000674_pt1 | contig 24431 bp, 24 predicted proteins | sample EllFjometagen131_FD_203146 | JGI IMG/M metagenome (GOLD analysis project Ga0307991, IMG submission 203146) | Marine microbial communities from Ellis Fjord, Antarctic Ocean - #131 | ecosystem: Environmental > Aquatic > Marine > Unclassified | place: Southern Ocean | collected 2014-10-08 | reverse complement strand
TTTAAAAAAGAAAACGATATCCCATTTAAGGATGCTGCAAAAGAAACCGCAAAGGGTAATGAAGTATTTCAAACATCCCAAAATACTATACGCGGCCTAATTTCTACTTTTAATTGCCGGGTTAATAGCAATGGTTCCCATAGAACTGTTAGATTCTGCTGGAGCAAATATAGAAAATTTATTTGCCGGCAGTATAAAAGAAATCAACATATCATGTACAATCTCTGGTGGTGATGTGAACTGGAGCGACTCGGTGGATCTAAAAGATTTCATACTCACACTTCAGGTAATTTCTTGTATTACGCCCAGCCAGACTGTTTACGAGTCTGCCGATGTTAATGGAGACGGCGAGATAGGAATTGAAGAAACTATTTATATCCTGCAAAGTGTTTCTGGCTTGAGACAATAAAGGTGAAAAGGAATAATAGAGCGCTGCGCCCATTATTTTCAGGCCTGGTTTTATAGCCTGATCGTGTGAAACGGCAGGTTCGCAGCATTTATTTTCTTGAAGTAAATCTATTCAATAGAATAAGGCAACGGTGTCCAAAATTTAGGGGTAAATTCTAATTCAATGAGGAGTTGGTGTCACGTCTTGAATCGTGAGTTGAGTAATAAATATCATTATTAACAATAGTTTATAAATAGTAGTTTCTGTCTTTAAATGGGTCTTGAGGACGCATCCCTGGCGGTTAAATGATTTTTTTCTTTAACCGCCGTTTCTTTTTTTCATCCAAAAACCCAACCAGACAACAACCCTTTTCCATATTTTTTTACAAAGGAATCTTCCATGCAAAAAATATATGTCATGGCAGGTGTCTAACGGAACTGCAAATCGGCGTGCACATATTTAAAGCTTTGCAACAAACTTGCCAAGTGCTCACACTCAAAATCCAGCCACTGAAGAATACAATAGCAATTCGTCATACAAGAAGAAATTACACAGACACAATATATAGCGTTTTTCCCTTTGAAATCTGGAACATCCGTTTTAAATTTCAAGTATCAGTAAATAAACTCTGACCCCTATTATATTTTCAGGAACAGGTAATCCTATGAAGCAGATACGGTAATTCAAAACTTTCAAATTCTGTCACACCATCCGGGAGACGCTCCTTTGCACCGATAATCAGAATGCCTTGATCTGTCAGAGCGGATACAACATTATTCAGCCCGGTCAGTTTCAAGCCGATGAATATATGCATCCATATCCAGGCACCCTGATTCAGTCATGTGACGCGCAATCCGTTTTTTAACCCCTTTTCTGACTTTCCGGTACCCGGCCCATGAAAAAGAAAAATAATTCAGCAGCTTCAAAAATTGTTCATCATTCATATTCTATGATCGGATATCCAGATGTTTTTCAATAAAACGACGGGTGCCCTCTGCAGCCACCGCCCACTCACCATCAATGGTCAGGCAATGTCCGGAATCGGGCAAGGTCAGTATTTCTTTTTCAGCAGACGCCACCCGGTTATAGATAAACCGACTACATGCCGGATCAATGATCTCATCTTTTGCGCCTTGCATAATTAACAACGGGCATTTTACCTTCGGGAGCAGCGTTCGGGTGTGGCTGATGATTTTCAATAATTCATGGGCACCAGCCATGGGGCGTTCGTTATACGTCCACTTCTGCCGGTCTGCGACCTGATTGGCATACTGGTCCAGCGGTTTTTTTACTTTTTGGATAAAATATTTCAATATCGGTGTCAGGTGAATCAATTTACTGGTCAGCTTAATTGACGGGGAATACAAAATAGCCCCCGATAAATCCTTATTCTCTGCCGCCAAATTCAATGTTATCAGTGATCCCAACGAAAGCCCGGCAATAAACACCATGTCACAGACAGATTTCAGTTCTGCTAATGCCTGTTTTGTATGCGCCACCCAATCGGTCCATTTATATTGATTCATGTCTTCAACAACCGTACCGTGCCCGGGCAGCAATGGTGCTGATACGGTTATTCCCCGCTGATGCAAATAATCCCCGATCAGGCGCATCTCCGGCGGTGCACCGGTAAATCCATGAATAAGCATTATTCCGGTTGAACCGCCATTTAAATAAAATGGCGCAACTTTTTTGTTCATTGGCATTGATTCTGACCCTTAAGAATTGACAAGTTATTATTTTTTAAAAAGATATAATAAATGACCCCGACTAGTTCTGTCAACAACCTGACGTTGGCGTCAGGTTGTTTCTTGCGATATGTGATTTCTTCATATAAAAAAATCTGGTTCAACATTCTTCAATATTGTATAAAGACAAGGAGCCTCCGTTTAATGACAACAAATCGAATAACAAATGCAGCTGTCAATGGCAGTCGGTGTGTAACATATTACCGCAAAATTCATGAAGTCACCACAGAAGACGGCATGAACCTGATCATGACACAAAAATTGCCGGTCGATTCAAAACCTAAAGGCTTTGTTATGCTGGTTCATGGCCTGGGCGGATCAATCTCTTACTGTATCGGATCAGAATTTCAGGATAAGCTGGCCGGTATTATTTCTATTGGCGGCCCGTTTAACATGGCCCGGGGCAACCGGCTCCTGAAATCCATTGCGCATATTGGTATCACACTCGGAAAAATCAACCCGTTTCCGAAGATTCAGCCGGATGTATTTTATATTGACTACATCGGCATTCTTGTATCCATGGGTCTGGTGGGTCTGATGGATCATAAATGGAACAGAATTCCCCTTCAGATATGGTATCCCGAAAGCATTGAGGAAGATATTTTACATGAACGGATCACCAAGGGGTTTGACCGGACCAGTTTTAACGTGATCAAATTCTTTTTCAAATGGGGGGCAAAAGGAAAATTCTGCAGCAGTGACGGGCAAATCGACTTTGAAGATCACATCAGCAAACTGCATATCCCAATCCTTTTTGTCAACGGTGAACAGGATTACGGTGTTCCGGAAAGCGCCATCAGAGAAGCCTTTGAAAAAGCCGGATCTGATGATAAAATATTTAAAACCTTTGGAATGGAGAATTCCGGGCATCACTGGGGTCACTGTGACCTGATCTGCGGGAAGCACGCACCGGAAGTCACCTGGCCGTATATTCTAAATTGGCTGGAAGAACGCATCTGACAGGATGCTGAAAAAGGCTATAGAGTGGTGGTGCTGAAACAGGGCAACCGGATCACCCCGGAGGACATTGAAGAAGGCGACAACAGTATCCGGCATTTAATGTTCAGGATGAATATCTCAAAAAACCCGCTGAAAAAATGGCGGCCGGGCCATGAATTTGATTCCGGCGGCTCATGAAACCTAAAAAGTTTTTCATGGTGACGAATCACCACTGTATGCAAAAATAACTTATCAATTATTTCAGGATATTATGGATGAGTTATTTGGAAGAAATTATTCTAAGCACCCCTGCGTCTCTGCGAGAAAAAAAATATCGCATGAGCGGTGGGGACTGTTAAAGGCTGATTAACACCACGGAGATCACGAAAAAAAATAAAAAATCTCTCTGACCGCTATGATCCCAATGATGTAAACAATTAAAAGAACATCTGAATTTATTGCTTCTTTGAAACACGGCCCACTAAAACACAAGCCCATTGACATATTTTTTTTTAATGCTATCATGCATTCATAAAATATAAGGAGCATGAAATGGGTGTCATTAAAAAAATCGGCAGCAGCGGTCAAATATCGCTTGGAAAAAAATTCGCTGGGCAGCACGTTTTGATCGAAGAAATTGAATCCGGCGTCTGGATGCTTAAAACCGGACAATTTATTCCAAAAAATGAACAATGGCTTCACTCTGAAACAGCAAAAGCAGACATAGACGCGGCTATTGATTGGGCGGGAAAAAATCCGCCGGCGGCAAGCGATTTGGATAAAATTGAAAAACGGTTCAAATAATGGGCCAGAAAATAGATGGTTCCATTCTTCTGGATTTGAACAATCCCATTTTTCAGAAAAATCTCTTTGATTTACAAAAAAACGAACAAAGGTCTGTCCTTAGCACTTTACGAAAAATATCCAATATGTCGTGGCAGCAGTTATATGGCGATACAGGCCTGAAATGGGAGACGGTTGCATCCCGCTCAGGACCCAATGGTACACGGCTCTATAGTTTCAGAATCGGAAAAGGTTTTCGCGGGCTCGCGTATCGGGAAGGAAACTGGCTTCGCATTCTTTCCCTGCACCCGGACCACGACGCTACCTATGACTGATTTTCACCCCTGTTTGAGTATCACCGATTTTGGGCAGTATAAAAACCCCTTTCACTCCTTTCATATAAATACCCTTGACATCGGACACCAATCTCAGCAAAAGTAGTGTTATAAACTACTTTATTCGGGGAATAATTATTATGAAAACGATCACAGCATCAAATGCGAATCGCGAATTTTCCAAATTACTTCGGGAAGTGCATAAAGGAGAAGAAATCACCATACTATCCAGGGGAACACCCGTGGCAAAAATAACTTCCGTGAATTCGGTTGTGCAGCAAAAAAATGCAATGAAAAACCGGCTGCTGTCCCGCTTGAAAACTCAGGAAGTAACCGGTTCCCGAAACTGGACCCGTGATGAACTTTACAAAAAGTCATGATGCGCGTCGCTTTAGATACCAATATACTGGCTTATGCCGAAGGGATCGGAGACTCGCCTCGCTGCTCCCGAGCCATACAACTAATCGAACAATTGCCGCCTGAACAGGTCGTGCTTCCCACGCAAACCCTTGGAGAGTTTTTTCGAGTGCTTACCGAAAAGGCCAAACGGGAGTCCACGCTTACACGTGAGGCAATTATGACCTGGACGGACAGCTTTGAAGTTGCAGACTCATCCTGGTCAGCTTTTCAAAGAGCTATGGATTTAGCGATTGATCACAGGCTTCAAATTTGGGACGCACTCATTATGGCGGTGGCTGCGGAAAATCGCTGCCGCTTGCTGCTGAGTGAAGATTTACAAAACGGCTTTACCTGGAGCGGCGTTACCGTGGTGAATCCTTTTACCGAACCCTCCTCGCCGCTGCTCGACAATATTTTGAAAACCGGATGATGATATTTTTTATATCGTTCGTCAACAATGTCCCCTTTTAATTAATTTTCAATAGATTAATTGAGTCCGACAAGGGTTCGGAGCCCCCTATTCGCATACTCAACTGATAGATCACACGCGGCATTTTCGCTTGTTGTAGATGGCTTGTATCTTACCCTTACTTCAGAGAAAAGTCCGGATATATAATGATGTTTAAGGTCAATGGATGTCTTTGGGAATTTCCAAGAAACAACATGCGCTTCCTCTTTGAAGGTAGGATGGCCATATTTCTCCGTGAGCAGCTTCTCGATATAAGAAAACAACGAGGCATTAGCTCGGAGATCTCTGGGCTTGGGCTCCATCTTCGTGCCGGATCTGATGATAAAATATTTAAAACCTTTGGAATGGCAAATTCCGGGCATCACTGGGGTCACTGTGACCTGATCTGCGGGAAGCACGCACCGGAAGTCACCTGGCCGTATATTCTAAATTGGCTGAACGAAAAATTATAACAGGAGAACACCATGGACTATGATTTTGCAGTTATTGGCAGTGGATTCGGCGGCAGTGTGGCCGCCCTTCGCCTTTCTGAAAAAGGGTATAAAGTGGTGGTTCTCGAACAGGGCAACCAGGTGACACCCGAAGATATCGAAGAAGGCGACAACAGTATCCGCCATTTAAACTGGCTGCCGTCTCTTGGGTCTGCCGGGTATTTTTCCCAGGATTTTTTTCGTCATGTGACCCTTGTACGGGGAATTGGCGTGGGCGGCGGCAGCCATGTGTATGCAGCGGTTTTGTTAAAACCAAAGGATGAGTTTTATAATGACCCGGCCTGGTCTGCTATGGGAATTGACTGGAAAACAGAACTGGCCCCTCATTATGTAACCGCATCGTCGATGCTTGGCGTCACTGACAACCCGGCATCCGATATCCAGGACGAATACCTGAAAAAAACCGCTGAAAAGATGGGTGCTGCATCAACATTCGGGCCAACGCCCAACGGCATTTATTTCGGCACCCCTGAAGTCATGGACCCGGATCCTTTTTTTAACGGCAAAGGCCCTCACCGAAAGGGCTGTCATCTTTGCGGTCGTTGCCTGACCGGATGTCCATACGGATCCAAAAATACGCTGGACAAAAACTATCTCTACCTTGCCCAGCGACTGGGCGCAGCAATCCTTCCATTCCGTAAAGTCACCAATATCATGCCCCAGGAAACCGGGGGATACGTGCTTCAGATAAAACATCCCTTAAAGCATTTTCGCAAATACCCGCCCATCAAAACAAAAAACATTGTACTGGCAGGCGGCGTGATGGGCACCCTGGAACTTCTGTTTCACTGCCGGGATATCACCAAAACCCTGCCGTGTGTTTCGCCAGAACTGGGTAAAGTGGTTCGCACCAACAGCGAAGCTATCGTCGGCGTGCTGTCTGATGATCCGGATCTGGATCTGACCCATGGCACCGCCATATCATCCCATTTCTACCCGGATGACCACACCCATATTACCCAGAACCGGTTCCCCAACGGTTATAACTTCATGAAATTTTTTACCGGTCCGCTGGTAGATCACCCCAATCCGGCTATACGGTCGCTCAAAACAATAGGGGCAATCGTCCTGCACCCTGCCAGATTTTTTGGTAACTGGTTTGCCAGAAACTGGAACAAACGAGTTACCATATTAACCGTCATGCAGCACCTGGATAACCAGATATCTCTCAAATACGGACGAAAAGCATCCGTCATGTTTCGGCGGGGACTGAAATCCGCAGTGGTCAAGGGAAAATCCGCACCCACGTTTCTGCCGGTGGCCAACAATGCCGCAAAAGCCCTTGCCGACGTTTCCGGGGGGCAGGCGTTGAATATTCTGACTGAAAGCCTCGGCAATACCGCCACTACTGCCCATATCCTGGGGGGTTGCCATATGGGAACATCTGCGGCAAACGGTGTAATTAACTCAAATCATGAATTATTCGGCTACCCGGGAATTTTTGTCACAGACGGTGCTGCCGTATCTGCTAACATCGGAGCAAATCCCAGTCTGACCATTACCGCCTTGGCAGAACGGGCCATGAGTCTGATTCCAGAGGCAAATGCTACCGTCAAAAATTAATCCTCAAAAAAAAATAAAAAAAAGCTTTTCTTTTTCATAAAAATCGCGTATTGATTATTGGTTAAAAATTTGAATCATCCATAACGGATATGCATCATTTAAAAAACGACCCGTCGTGTTACGCATGACGGGTTTCGTAGTTTAAAAAACATAAAACAGCCGGCAAGCGATTCAACAAGATAACATGCACCGGACAAATAATTATAAAGTGATTAGATACGAAAATGGAAAAAACACAAAATACATTCATAAGAAACATTGCCATTATTGCCCATGTTGACCATGGGAAAACCACCTTAGTGGACGCCATGTTCAAACAAAGCGGACTGTTCCGGGAAGGCCAGGCAGTTGACGATCGCCTCATGGACAGCATGGATCTTGAAAGAGAACGGGGCATTACCATTGCTGCTAAGAATTGCGCCATCAACTGGAACGACACTAAAATCAATATCATTGACACCCCGGGCCATGCGGACTTCGGCGGTGAAGTAGAACGCGCACTGTCCATGGCGGACGGGGCGATCCTCCTGGTAGATGCTTCCGAAGGCCCCCTGCCCCAGACCCGGTTTGTTCTGGACAAGGCCCTGCAAAGCGGACTAAAAATCATCGTGGTCATTAACAAGATTGACCGGGACGATGCACGCCCTGCAGAAGTTTTAGATGAAGTATACAGCCTGCTGATTGACTTGGACGCGACAGATGAACAGATCGAGTTCCCTTATCTCTATGCCATCGGCAGAGATGGCGTTGCCATGAAATCCCCGGAAGATACGGAAAAAAGCCTCCATCTGCTCATGGATATGGTTATAGACGAGATTCCCGCGCCGGTTTCCATTATTGACGCGCCGTTTCAGATGCTGGTTTCCGACCTGAGCTATTCGGATTATATGGGCCGTCTGGCTATCGGCAAAGTAATCAACGGGTCGGTGGCTTCTAAAAAAGACCTGGTCTGCGTCCATGAAGACGGGCACCAGATTCCCTTAAAAGTTTCCAAGCTCCAGGTATACAGCGGCCTGGGCCTGAAAGACGCCGCAGAAGTGACTGCCGGCGACATCATTGTGCTTTCCGGCATCGAAGATGTTAACATTGGCGACACCATCTGCACCAGTGAAAACCCGATCGCCCTGCCCCGCATACGGGTGGATGAACCCACGGTTTTTATGAAGTTTACCAATAACACATCCCCCCTTGCAGGCCGCGACGGTAAGCTGGTACAGGCCAGTAAAATCCGCATCCGGCTGATCAAGGAAAGCCTCATGAACGTTTCCATGCGTGTGGAAGAATCAGATGACAAGGAAAGCTTTATTGTCAAAGGACGGGGCGAATTCCAAATGGCGATCTTAATTGAAACCATGCGCCGGGAAGGCTTTGAACTCTGTGTGGGACGACCCCAGGTGATTTTCAAATATGAGAATGGGAAAAAACTCGAACCGTTTGAAAACCTGCTGATTAACTGTGAAGCGACCTACAGTGGAAACGTGACCGAAAAACTGCTGCAACGAAAAGGCAGCCTGACCCGTATGACCCACAAGGATAATGGCCGGGTCCGCCTGGAATTCTCCGTTCCCTCCCGCGCAATGATCGGATACCGGGACGAGTTCTTGACCGACACCCACGGCACCGGCATCATGAACTCTTCTTTTGCTGGCTATGAAGGATACAAGGGAGATTTCCCCAGCCGTTTTACCGGCAGCCTGGTTTCCGACCGCCAGGGAAAAACCGTACCGTTTGCCCTGTTTAATTTAGAAGCCCGGGGAAAGCTGATTGTCCGACCTGGAGATGATGTATATGAAGGTGTGATTATCGGAGAACACAGCCGGGGCAATGATTTAAACGTCAATCCCTGCAAAACCAAAAACCTGACCAACATGCGGGCTTCGGGCAAAGACGATGCCGTTATTATCTCACCGGTGCTTCCCATGACTTTGGAAAGAGCCATTCAGTTTATCGGTGACGATGAAATGGTGGAGGTGACACCTAAAATTATCCGGTTGAGAAAAACTGTTCTTTCCGCCCATGGACGGAAGGTGGTATTAAGGCAGGGAGCAGAAGCATGATGCGTTCATTTGCTGTGTTATAAAGAGTTCGCGGTATAAACGCATACAGCTTCACCCTTTATGCCTTGCAAATAAACGCATCACATATTTGTATAAATATAATTTAAAAACAACAATTTAAGTAAATAGCTGAAATAATATTTTTCAGACCAGAGAAGAAAAATTAATGAATTTTGACAATTTAGGTTTAAACGACAATATATTAAAAGCTGTTGAGAGAATGGGGTTTACCGAACCAACCCCGATCCAGAAAAAAGTAATTCCTGAGATCATGAACAGCAACAAAGACATCGTGGGCTTGGCCCAGACCGGTACGGGTAAAACAGCGGCTTTCGGGCTGCCCATGGTCCAGTTGATGGATTTTTATGCCCCGCACACTCAGGGGGTTGTCATATGCCCCACCCGCGAGCTTTGCATCCAGATTTCCGGTGATTTCAAAGAATTCACCCGATATGTGAAACCTGCGAAAATCGTTTCCGTCTACGGCGGCGCCAGCATTGAAAACCAAATCCGACAGGTCAAAAGAGGCGCCCATATTATTGTAGCCACCCCCGGCAGACTGCTGGACCTGATCAAACGAAACGTGGTCAAAATTTCAGAGGTGTCCTTTGTGGTGCTGGATGAAGCAGATGAAATGCTGAACATGGGGTTCCAAGAAGACCTGGATGCTATTTTAAGCAAGACACCGAAAGATAAACGAACCATGCTGTTCTCTGCCACCATGCCCAGAGCCGTGACAAAAATTTCGTCCAAGTATATGAATGAATCTGTTGAAATAACCGCCGGCAAAAAAAACAGTGTTGCTCAGAATATCACGCACAACAATTACATCGTACTGGAAAAAGAAAGATATCCGGCCTTAAAACGGATCATTGACTATGACCCGGACATTTACGCCCTGATCTTCTGCCGGACACGGAACGAAACCCGGCAAGTATCTGAAAAACTGATGAAAGACGGCTACAACGCGGAAGCCCTTCACGGCGAACTTTCTCAGGCCCAGCGGGACAATGTCATGGGCAGATTCAGGAACAAAAGCCTCCAGCTTTTAGTGGCAACCGATGTGGCGGCCCGGGGACTGGATGTGAACGATATTTCCCATGTCATTAACTACAATTTTCCGGATGAAGCAGAAATTTATACCCACCGTAGCGGCAGGACCGCCCGGGCCGGTAAATCCGGGATTTCCATCGTCCTGATGAATACGCGGGAACGCTGGAAACTGGGTGAAGTGGAGCGCAAAGCCGGCATCAAGTTCACCTACGCCAAAGTTCCCAGCGGATATGCCATTTGCGAAAAACAATTGTATGCCATGGTCAAAAAACTGGTCGCCGTTGACGTCAACCACGAAGAAGTCGACAAATTCCTGGACCCGGTTTATGAAACCCTGGCTGATCTGTCTAGGGAAGAACTGATTCAGCGGGTTATTTCCATTGAATTCAACCGGTTTCTGGATTATTATAAGGGCGCTAAAGATATAAATGCCAGCAACAAGGCCAACAGTAAGTCTGGGGCAGAGAAAAAACCCGGAGGACAAAGGTTTTCCAAAAATAAAACCAGCGCCTATAAGGACAAAGGCCCGCGCAAAGAATACGGTTCCCGAAAAGACAACGGCTTCAGCAAAGACAACGGCCCCCGAAAAGACAACGGCTTTGGCAAAAGCAACGGCCCCCGAAAAATCGGGGACACCCGGAGTTTTTTCATTAATGTCGGCCAGCTGGACAATATCCAGAAAGGTGCCATCACACGGCTGCTGTGCGATCAGTCGGGCATCAGCAACGCTCAGATCGGTAAAATTGAAATTTTAAGAGAATTTTCATTTTTTGAAATTGACACCCATGTGGCCGACACCGTTCTCAAATCGATGAAACACGCAACTCTGGACGGCCGGGACGTGATGGTCCAGCCGGCACAAAGGAAAAAACCCAGGCCTAAACAAAAAAAACGTTAAAAACCTCGGATCAGGTCCAATGGCTTCGTTGCAGACCTCAAACCTTCTTCAAGGTTTTAAAACCACATATAATATTTTTTATACCCGGATCTATTCAGCACATCCGGACCGGGCAGTTTCCATATAAGATGTATTACCGTCACGAAAACTGCCGATATGTGCAAAAGCCAATCTTTGGCTAATCGTTCTCCGTTAATTGGTGGCTGGTTATCGGACAGCGCTTTCTCGATCATGCCACACACGTAAAGGAGAGTCTTATGAACATGTACATTGGAAACCTTGCCTACAACGTCACGGAAGAAGACTTAAACGAAGCTTTTTCGGAATTCGGAAATGTTGAAAGTGTCAATATTATTAAAGACCGCTTTTCAGGACAGTCTAAAGGCTTTGGTTTTGTAGATATGCCAGATAACTCGGAAGCAGATAAAGCCATCAAGGCATTAAACGGAAAAGATTTCAAAGGTCGTGACATTAAAGTCAACCAGGCCAACCAGAAAACCAAAGGGAAAAAAAAGACCCGCCGGCCCAGATATTAAATTAGGATATTAAATTAGGATATTAATTTTAATTTAGAAACCATCCGATCCGAAAAATTTAGTCCATAAAAACGATAAAAGATCGCTACCCCGTTCACTCGGGACTGGCGGTCTTTTTTATTTTTTGCTATATTGATTTATTGAAAATAAAAACACTTGCGATGACGATCGCTCACATTGCTAAAATGGGAAAAAAACCATTTCCCAGGAGAAAAATATGGAAACACTCTTCACGATCCACAACCTGACCACCCTGGGCATGCTCACCCTGCTCCAGGCAGTGCTGGGCTTTGACAACCTGCTTTACATTTCCATTGAGTCTAAACGTGCACCGGCTGAAAAGCAGGCCATGGTCCGGCGATTGGGCATCGGCATCGCCGTTGTGTTGCGCATCATTCTCCTGTTTGTTCTCATGAAAGTCATTTCGTATTTTAAAAACCCGATTTTTTCCCTTCACATCAAAGACATCATTCACAGCAGCTTTAACCTCCACAGCCTGGTGGTAATTCTCGGCGGCGGATTTATCATCTATACCGCAACCCAGGAGATCCTTCACATGATGAACATGGAAGATATACAAGCAGAAGACCGACAACCCAAGTCAGCCGCCCTTGTTATCTTCTGGATTGTCGCCATGAATGTGGTTTTCTCGTTTGATTCCATTTTAAGCGCCATGGCCTTAAGTGACGTATTTCAGGTAATGGCAGCAGCCATTATTGCCGGTGGCGTGCTCATGATCTGGCTGGCAGACCGGGTTTCCGCTTTTCTACAGAAAAACCGCATGTATGAAGTCCTCGGCCTGTTCATCCTTTTCGTGGTGGGCATCATGCTCGTATCCGAAGGCGGGCACCTGGCGCACCTGCGTTTCTTCGGCCACGATGTCATCCCTATGAGCAAGGCCACCTTTTATTTTGTGATCAGCGTGCTGGTGCTCACAGATTTCGTGCAGAGCCGGTACCAGAAAAAATTGATGAAAATGAAAGGGCTGAATATTAAATCTTAGTCATCGGGTTGTAACTTTTATATTTTTTGCGACAAATGATCTAACCAGGTATGCCATTGAATTTAAGCGTAAAGCATTTTGCGCTACCGGCCAAAAATAAATTTACTTGCGATTTAAATTTTTAAAAAAAATTGAATATGAAAAAAAATCCGGTCATCGAAGTTAAAAACGTCTTCAAATCTTTTAAAAATGTCCAGGCGGTTAATGGCGTTGATTTTAAGATATTCAAAGGGCAGTCCGTGGCCTTGCTCGGCCCCAACGGCGCCGGCAAAACGACCTTGATGGAAATGATCGAAGGCATTCAAAAACCCAACAAAGGCGATATCCTCATCATGGGCAGAAAATGGAAAGGCAATGAGCGCGAACTCCACCGTGACATCGGTCTTTCGCTCCAGGAAACCCATTTTATTGATCGGTTAACTGTTTTTGAAACCTTAAAGCTGTTTGCCAGCTTTTATGAACTCAAGCGGCAGCGTGTGGATGAGATTATCCGCATCATCGGCCTTGCCGAAAAAACCAGGTCGTATGTTGTCAATCTTTCCGGTGGGCAGCGACAAAGACTGGCGTTGGGCATTGCCTTGCTCAACGATCCAAAAATTTTACTCTTAGATGAACCCACCACCGGGCTGGACCCCAATGCAAGACGAGAAATCTGGTCGATCTTGATGGATTTAAAAAAACATTCCCGAACATCTCTTGTGCTGACCACCCATTATATGGAAGAAGCCGAACAGCTGTGTGAACGAATTATCATTATCGACAAAGGCCGAATACTGAAACAGGGCACGCTGGAGCAACTGCTGAAAGAGGATAACGACGATAAGATTATTGAATTTGCATTAGATGAATCAAACCGGCCCATAGACAGGATAAGCAATCCATCAGGGTTTCAGATCCAGTGGGATGCCGACAGGGACACAGGCGTCATTGTTTTAAAGCAGATAGAAAAACAATTGCCTGAATTTTTGAATTTTCTGAACCAAAATAATCTTCGGCTCCAACATCTGGAATGTCGGCGAAAAACACTGGATGATCTGTTTACAACTATGACCGGCAGGCGACTACATGAATAAACGGATTCAACAAAAACAGCTGGCCCAGCTGATCTCGGCCCATTTTAAAGAAATTATCCGCCAGCCGGCGGTTATTTTCTGGGGCATTTTTTTCCCCATTCTCATGGCTCTGGGGCTGGGCATTGCATTTACCCGTCAGGCCGACATTGTCCGTCATGTGGCGGTGATAGAGAATAATCACTCTTTTGCGAAAAATAAAAATGAGGCATCACAAATAAACGCATTTCTTGAAAATCATGCGGATAAAATGAGACCTTCCGCAGACAAACCACCGCAATATAAAATCACACTGGCAGATAAAAAACTGGGAAACACCACGTTTGTTTTTAAAGAAACCACCTGGCGCCATGCCATGGTGCTGTTAAAACGCGGGAACCTGAGCATTATCATGGATGAAGAAAACGGCCGGATTGAATACCATTTTGATCCGTTGAACACGGACGCCCATTTCTCCTACCTGAAGCTATCGAAAATTTTTGGCCAAAACGATGCGGTGATTGAAGAAAACCTTGAAAGCGTTGTCCCCTTAACTGTTCACGGCACCCGGTACATTGACTTTCTGATACCGGGACTGATGGCAATGGGGGTCATGATGTCGTGCATGTGGGGCATGAGTTACGGCATGATCGACAAACGGTCCAAAAAACTGCTGCGACGAATGGTTGCCACGCCCATGAAAAAATCTTATTTTCTGATTTCCCTGATGACGGTCAGAATCACCATGAACCTGATTGAATCCGCCCTGCTTTTTCTTTTTGCCTGGCTGGTCTTTCATATCACTATCGAAGGAAGCCTTGCCGGTTTATTGGCCATTTTTATTGCCGGCAATATTGCATTCGGCGGGATTGCGATTTTTATTTCCTGCCGCACGGCCAACACGGAAGTCGGCAACGGCCTGGTCAATGCCGTGGTCATGCCCATGATGGTTCTTTCCGGGGTCTTTTTCAGCTATCATAATTTTCCGGACTGGAGTATCCCCGTTATTCAAAAATTACCACTGACACTTCTGGCGGACGGGTTAAGAAGCATTTTTATTGAAGGCGCCGGGTTTACAGAAATCATGATTCCCACGGCTATTCTCTTATCCATCGGGTTTTTCTTTTTTTCGGTGGGGTTGCGCTTCTTCAAATGGCATTAATGGTCATCGGCCCTGATTCATCCATTGGCTGCGTTATCCGGGAATCGCAGTAGCCGAGCTACAGCTTCATCCCGGAATGCTTTGCCAATGGATGAATCACGGCCGGTGACAGACATAACGACTTGTGAAAAAATTTTAGCGCAACCGGCTACATTTGATAAGGTTGGTGAAATGCTTACCAAAGCCATCTAATTTTCAATAGGTCGGGATTCCATTCCCGACAAATGGTACATGCCAATTAGTAGATTTTGGCGCCGGGTAAGAAACCCGGCCTACTAAATATACGATTTTACGAATATTAAGAGTTTTCCGGGCGGGCATAAAGCCCTCCCCTACATAGGATTTATGGCATTTTCCGTAGGGGCGGGGTTTATCCCCGCCCATTAAAACCTCTGATTGAAAATGTCATCATATTAAGAGTATGTGTACTAAGAGCTAAGCAATAAAATCAGGAGAAAAAATGCCGGAAAAAGAATTACAAAAATATTTCGGGTTCAGCACTTTTAAAAACGGGCAAAAAACCGTTATTACCAAAATACTCGATGGTCATTCCGCTGCCGCCATCTTTCCGACGAGTGCCGGAAAATCCATGTGCTACCAGCTCCCGGCCATGCTGTTGCCGGAGATGACCCTGGTGGTGTCTCCACTACTTTCCCTGATGAAAGACCAGCTGGATTTTTTACTTGCGCACAACATCCCGGCAGCTCGCCTGGACTCCACCCTGGACCGGGACCAGACGAACAAGATTTTTGAACAGGCCAAAACTGGTGAGCTAAAAATTCTGATGATCTCGGTTGAGCGGTTTAAAAATGAACGATTCCGGTATCACCTGCAGAACATGCGGATTTCCCTGCTTGTGATTGACGAAGCCCACTGTATTTCCGAGTGGGGACACAATTTCCGGCCGGAATACTTAAAACTGCCCCATTATCAAAAAGAATTCAACATCCCGCAGACACTTCTGCTGACAGCCACTGCGACGCCACCGGTTATAGATGACATGTGCGGCAAACTTGATATTACCCGGGAAAATGTTGTGATCACCGGATTCTACCGTGAAAATCTCTTTTTAAAAGTAACGCCGACTGTGGAAGCGGACAAAAAAAACATTCTTTTAAAAAGGATTCAAAGAGCACCCGACGCCCCCACCATCGTCTATGTGACGTTGCAGAAAACCGCTGAAACCATTGCCGCATTTTTATGTAACAACCACATCAATGCCCATGCCTATCATGCAGGCATGCAAAACAAAGAACGGGAGAGTATCCAGAACCGGTTCATGAATGATTCTGTTGCTTGTATTGTGGCAACCATAGCATTTGGTATGGGAATTGATAAAAATAACATCCGCAGAATCATCCATTATGATCTGCCCAAATCCATTGAAAACTACAGCCAGGAAATCGGTCGTTCCGGACGAGATGGAGAGTTGTCCTTATGTCAGGTACTTGCCAACCGTGATGGCATCAATGTTCTGGAAAATTTCATTTACGGAGACACACCAGACAAGGAGTCCATCCGGCAACTGCTTCAAACAATAAAACAAAACGAAGGGTTCATCTGGGAGTTTAAACTTTCAAGACTTTCAAACGAAATTAATATCCGTGCGCTCCCATTAAAAACCCTGTTAGTTTACCTTTCCATGGAAGATATTATTCGTCCGAAAACAACTTATTTTGACGAATATGAATTTAAGTTCCTTAAAGAACCGGAAAACATCATTGAAAATTTTTCAGAGGAACGGAAACAGTTTGTTAAAACAGTCTTTTCTTTCTGCCAGACAAAAAAGATCTGGACGTCAGTAGATGTTGACGCAATTCTCGACAATTACGCGACAGACCGGAAACGGATAATTACTGCCCTGGAATATTTTAATGAAAAAGGATGGATTGAACTCCAGACCCGCCAGGCTGTTGAAGTCTATGACATCTTAACGCAGGCATTTGATATTGATGCAGTGACGAAAAAAATGCATACGCTGTTTTCACAAAAAGAAACCCACGGTATCAAAAGAATCCACCAGATGGTCGATTTTTTTGAAAGCCGCTCTTGCATCAGCCGCCAGCTTGCCGGATATTTTGGAGAAACCCTTGAAAAAGAACATTGCGGGCATTGTTCATTCTGTAAAAATGAGAAAATCATACTGGAAAAGACCGCCCGCTTAAAACCGCTTGCTGATTTGAATTTTAATGAATTGACTGGCGAATTTATTCAGGCTGTTGATCAACATGCCGGGGCTGCCAATCTCACCAAATTCCTTTGCGGCATATACACCCCGATGTTTGCCAAGCTTAAAGTAAAGGCAATGCCAAATTTTGGCGCTCTGGAGCAGTATCCCTTTCCAGATGTTAAAAAATGGGTTTCCAGCAATTTATCCTGATTTCTTACATAACTAATTGTAACAATAGTTTTTTGTTTATTTTTAGGTCTTCATGAGAACTCAGAGAAAAACTTCCATTGCCTTACCCTTTTGATTCGTGTAGGTAATTTTAAATTATTCACCCATAATGCATGGAGGCATTTAATGAACGGACAGGAACAAATCCAGAACATCAATTTCGTAATAGACAAAGACACGCTGTATCGCGAAGAATCCATCACCGACCTGAAAGTCGGTTCCATCAGGAGACTGATCCCCATAAAAACCGACGGCTCTGCAGATGATGCCCGGGCAGAAGTATTTATCGGTCATACTCAGCTGATGTCCCCGGAAGGCCCTTTGCCCATCCAGTCTGAATTGACGGCTAAAACCATCGGAGAAGCCATCGATGTATTCCCTGCGACCATGAAACAGGCTTTGCAGGAGATGATTAAAAAAATGCAGGAAATGCAGAAACAGCAGCAAACACAGCAGAAAGAAGAGTCGAGGATTATTGTGCCCGGCAGATAATGAGAAAGGTGGGTAGGCTGAAGGTAGAAGGCTGAAGTAAAAATAAAAAACAATACCGTTTACCCCCTCGTTCCCACGGTCCTCCGTGGGAATGCATATCTTTATCTCTAATGTTTACTAAAACCCTGGGCCTACCGATCCTTACGAGTTCCCACAAAGGACCGTGGGAACCGGAAAAAAATTTTGAAATAATTATCTCGACGACCGACGCCTATGCAGACCCCATTGGATAATCCGATCATAGACGCAGCCGCCCAATGGGGCCTTGATGTCCGATCCATCCGAAAGGATATTGATATCTGCGGCAGCCCCCAACGATGCGAATTCCGGTTTGTCATTGAATGCATCAATGATGACCTGTATATGATTGAAAGCCTGATTGAAAATGAGATCAATCAAAAACACGCCATCATTTCCAACCTAAACGACCTGGCTAAACGCGGCCTTGCCGGGATCAACCCGTATATTGCTTCTAAAAACCATGACTATATCGTAAAAAACGATAAAAAATTCTGGCAGATTTCCCGTTTTATCAGCGGGGTTTCGCTTAAACGGCCGGAATATGTATTTGATCAATGGCGCGGAAAGATCATGGCGAATTTCTTAATTGATCTGCGCCGAAAATCTGAAAACATGCCCGGCTTTGACTGTCGCCGGCCGTTTTCTCTAATCAATTATATTAAAACACTGACCCGTCAGATCAAAATATTTGACCCTGAGTTGCAAAATAAAATTCAACCGGTTATCGATTTTCTCCAAAACAACTTTATAAAGGCACACGACAGTCTTCCGGTCTGCTTTTGTCATGGTGATTTTCATGCCTTGAATGTGATATGGTCAGACTCAAGCATCAATGCCGTGATTGACTGGGAATTTTCAGGGATCAAGCCGGAGATTTATGATATGGCCAACATGATCGGCTGTATCGGGATTGAAAACCCGGAAGCCCTGGCCGGGCTCCTGGTCATTAATTTTATCAGCCGACTGAAAAACGCCGCCATGATTTCCGAGCTTGGCTGGGCGGTTCTGGTAGAATTTATTGTTGCGCTTCGGTTTGCCTGGCTCTCCGAATGGCTCCGGCATAAAGACCATGAGATGATTGAACTGGAAATGGTTTATATGAAACTGCTTATTGATAATGCAGACGATTTGAAACAAATATGGAAACTACAATTTTAATTCCATCTATAACCCTTTGACATAAAGATAAAAATAGTTAATACTGAAACAGTTGATTTTTCGGCTTCCATATAAATAAAGAACAGCACTTCTATCTTCTGTCCATACTTTAAATAACCAGCACCCGGCCTGCCATTATTGAATAAGGGGCATTATGCAGATTAAAAAGAGATATCTTGTTCTTCCGGTTCTGGTGGTTTTATTCGGATTTACCTATTACTCAGTTTATAAAGAGGTAAAGAATAAAACCATTAAAGAATTTAATGTCCAGCAGATGCTTTTGGCAAAACAGGCCGCAAAAATAATAGAAAAAAATTTTACGCATTACTTCCACGACCTGGCCTATCTCTCTAAAACCGCTGACATTGCCGATTTAAATAAAAATGGCAAAAAATTAATGGATTCTTTTTATAGCAGTTCATTTGATGAGATCCGCGCCATCACCCGCATCAGCAAAAACGGGCGCATTATTTATACGGCCCCTTTTAATCAAAAGGCTATTGGTGCAGATGTGTCTTATCAGGAACACAACCGCCTGATCATGAAAAACCAGCAACCGATAGTGAGTGATGTTTTTACAGCTGTTCAGGGTTATCAAGCGGTCGCCTGCCTTATGCCTATATTTGCCAATGATGAATACCAGGGCGTCCTCACCCTCCTGGTCCCATTTGACACCCTGGCCAAAGAATTTCTGAAAAACATTACAATTGGTAAAGGAGGGTATGCCTGGGTAATCAGTCAAAAAGGAAGGGTATTATACTGCCCGGTTCCGGGCCATGCTGGGAAATCGGTCATTGACTTACATGGTAAATCCGCCTCGTTTGTCTCAATGACCCGGAAAATGTTAAACCAAAAAACCGGGACAGCAACATATACCGACAATAAAATAACAAAGCATGCCGCATATTATCCGCTTCAACTGGGGAGTACATTCTGGTCGATTGTTGTCTCAACGCCTGAAAAAGAAGTCCTTGCCACGATGACCGGATTTAAAAACAGGTTTTCGTTGATCGCGATTCTTTTAACGCTCTTTGTCTCTGTTTATTCCTATTATATTATGAAGGCGTCTACCATTGTAAAAGAAGAACAAAAGCGCAGACAAACCGAAGAGGACCTACGGAAAAGTGAAAAAAAAATTGCACGCTTGAAAAAAATGGAATCTATCGGCCTGATGGCGGGGGGGATTGCCCATGATTTGAATAACATTTTATCCGGTATTGTGAGTTACCCGGACCTTATTTTAATGCAACTGCCGGCTGACAGCCCGATTCGCAAGCATGTTAAGGCCATTCAGGAATCCGGATTACGGGCGGCAGATATTGTCTCGGATTTACTGACAGTGGCCAGAGGCATCGCTGTCAATAAAAAGACCCTGTCCGTGAATACGATTGTGTCGGAATATTTAATTTCTCCTGAGCACCACAAGCTGGAGAAAATGTATCCTGATATCAATTTCAAGGCTCAACTGGATTTTAACCTGTTCAACATTGATGCGTCCCCCGCTCACATGAAAAAAACCTTGATGAATCTTGTGCTCAACGCTTCTCAGGCGATTGTTGGGGATGGCAATATAACCATATCAGCATCAAACCAATTCCTGGAAGGGTCGTTAAAATTATATGCAGATATACATAAAGGTAATTACGTCCTTCTGGCGGTATCCGATGATGGTGCCGGGATATCACCCGCAGACCTTGAAAGAATTTTTGAACCATTTTATACCAAAAAAATAATGGGCAGATCCGGAACCGGACTGGGGCTCACCGTCGTCTGGAATACCATGCTGGACCATAATGGCTATATTAACGTGAAAAGCGACAATGGCGGAACCACCTTTGAGCTGTATTTCCCGGCCACTGACAAACAATTAACTGTTGCCGGAAAAGATATCTCCATTAATAATCTTTGTGGGAATGGCGAAAAAATCCTGGTGGTTGACGACGAAAAAATCCAAAGAGAAATTGCCTGTGCATTGCTCACCCAGCTAAATTATACTGCCGAGTCTGTTTCAAGCGGTGAAGCAGCCATTAAACGTATCAAAAACAATGCTTTTGACTTAATTGTACTTGACATGATCATGCCAAATGGCTTAAACGGCCTTGAGACATATAAAAAAATCATTAAAATTCGCCCGGGCCAGAAGGCAATTATTGCCAGCGGATATGCGGAGACCGAGGACATTAAGACCGCTCAACAGTTAGGCGCAGGGAAATATATTAAAAAGCCCTATACCATTGAAAAAATCGGGCTGGCCATTAAAGAAGCGTTGAGCCAATAAAATGACCCGCCCGATCATCCACCTGATACTCCATTTTATCGTTCCCGGCATTGCCGCCAGGTGGGCATTTAAAGAACAGTGGAAAAAAGCCTGGGCCATCATGCTGGCGACCATGATTGTCGATTTGGACCATCTCCTGGCCTCCCCGATGTTTGATCCCAACCGTTGCAGTATCGGTTTTCATCCGCTTCACAGCTATCCGGCCATATTCTGCTATCTGGCAATGGCACTGATCCCCAAATCCCGAATTGTCGGTGTCGGCCTGCTCATCCATATGGCATTAGACGGCATTGATTGTTTCTGGATGGGCTAATCCGGATTTCTCATGAAGATTCTTTTTGGTATACATACTTTAAACAATTATTTAAAAAACACACTATTTTATATTAATATGAGAAATCCGGATTAGATATGAACCTTTCAAAATCCAACATTATTGTTTTCAGAATCTCACTGGCTGCCGCCGTATCCGGAATCCTGATTCTTGCGACCACCCCCCTTTCGTATCCGGTGATATCCGGCATCAACGACAAACTGAATCATATTTTTGCTTTTTTTGTTTTATCCCTGCTGGCAAATTTGTCATTTCCTGAAAAAAAATTCTTTTCTGCCATATTCCTCCCATTGCTGGGCTATGGTTTGACCATTGAAATAATACAGCACTTTCTGCCCTATCGGATGTTTTCGCTGTTTGATGTTGCGGCTGACGCCCTGGGGATTGTATTGTATAAAATTTCATTCCCTTTCCTGAGAAAAAGCGTTGATCGTTGATGCGATTTATAACAAAAAATAACATAAAACAGGCTACTTAAATAAGATGGATGTCGGAACGTTATTACTCTGGCCTTTGGCAGCGCTATTTATTATCCTGGGACTTGCCGGGCTCATTGTTCCCATAATTCCCGGGCCGATTTTGCTCCTGACCGGGCTTGTCCTGGCCGCCTGGGCTGAAAACTTTACATTTGTCGGTCCGGTGATCATTACCATTTTAACGCTTTTGACGCTTCTGGCCCATGCACTGGATTTTATGGCCGGTGCCATGGGCGTCAAACGATTTGGGGCCAGTCGGAAAGCCGCTATCGGAGCTGCTATTGGTGCTGTATTCGGCATCTTTTTCGGATTTATCGGTATCCTGGCCGGACCATTTATCGGTGCTGTTATCGGCGAACTAAGTATACGGAAAAACTTTCAGGCAGCCGGGCTTGCCGGCATCGGGGCATGGCTGGGAATGATAGTTGGCGCGGCTGCCAAAATAGCCATCGGTTTTTCCATGGTCGGCATATTTATCATTGCCCGCCTGTTTTGATGGCGTCGTAAAAAATCCCATCTACTGCGTTGTAGCAGTTTTTCAGCCATTCAAGATACTATATGTATAATTTCTTGTCTGAAAAACAACTACGCCTTGCCAAATTTTATAGTATTGGTGGAACTTTTAACTTAGCCATCCTAATACTTTTTACGAGAGCTTCTGTTTTGATGACTTCGGAAAAACTTTTTATGGTGATTCATCACCACTTATGCGAAAATAATTTATCTATTATTTCAAAATATTACAAACAAGTTAATTAGAGATCCCTTTTTTTAAACAATCAAACACTTATAAAGGAAAAGCATATGGTGCCCGATAAAGAACAACCCAAACAAACACTGATCAACCCGGAAGGTACGGAATTTATTTATAACACATTAAATTTTTCACAAGCCGTGTGTGTTGACCAAACTGTCTGGGTCTCCGGCCAGGTGGGGATGGATGAAAAAGGGGCTGTGGGTGAAAACATCGAAGAACAGGCCCGCATAGCGTTTCAAAACCTGAAAAAAGTGCTGGATGAAGCGGGTGCATCCATGGACGACATCGTGGAGTTGGTGACCTACCATACCTCTATGAAAGACATGAAAACATTTGGAAAAGTCAAATCGGACTTCATCACGGATAATTATCCGGCCTGGACCGCAGTGGGTGTGACAGAACTCGTTTTTCCACAACTCATGCTTGAAATCCGGGCAACTGCGGTTATCGGCAGCGGTAATAAATAAAAAAGCAATATCAGCCTTCTCGACATCATTCAACTACTTGAATTTTAAAGATGCTGATCGGATTCATGTTAAAAAGTAATAAGTTCATACCCCTGCTCCCGGTATCCGGCCATTGACGGATGGCCTGACATATCATCTAAAAGTGTCAATCCCTGATCCTTTGCGGCCTGTAATGTTCCCAGCTTGTTGGAGCAGGCCCGGCACACCCCGCCAACCAGCCCGGCGTCTTTTACTTTTCCCCACAATTTATTCAGCGGATGAGCTTCTTTAACCAGATCAGGGATAAGCTTGACGGCAGCGCCTTCTATGATAACAGACGGTGCGTGCCCTTTTTCCTTCATATCCAGGGCATTTAACAAAACATGAATAAAGCACATGGGATCACCGTTAAATACGAACAAAGCGAATTTCATTATTTTTTCTCCTTAGCAAAATTATAAATAATTCACTGCTGACGTTAATTTATAATTATTTATAATTCTCCATTTGTTTGTCAAGAATATAAAATAATGACTTTAAAGGGCTTTCGTATATTAAAATACCTGTATATCGCTTAAAATCAGAACCCCCCGATGGCCACCCAAAATCCCCCACTTGTGGCCACTTGAAAATCCCCCACCTGGCCACCAGAAAAAACTGAAGTAATTCTTTAAAAGCGGAAAATTTTGGACCAGAGGCGACAGAACGTTAAAGTCCCCATGTATCATTTGATCATTAAATACATGGGAGGCAGAAAGGATGAACGTTTTGAAGCCAGACAAGAAAGCTACGCTGGTCACCTTGCTAAAGAACAACATCAGTCAGCGCGAGATCAGCCGCAAAGCAGGGATTGACCGTAAAACAATCCGGAAGTACGGACGGCAGTTCGACATAATACCCTCTCCGGATAAAGGTATTTCTTCATCTTCTACCGAGTTGGTTGTCACCGGCCAGGATAAAGATCAAAATCAAAATCCCCCACCCCGGCCACCGGTGATTCCAGTGGATACACAGAAGATTCCGTTTCATGCCAGATCAGCCTGCGAACCCCACCGAAAATGGATAGAACAGCAGGTGAGGCTGGGCCGGAATGCCATGTCTATTTATCAGGATTTGGTGGAACGGTTCAATTTTAACAACAGGTATAACAGCGTAAAACGCTTTGTACGGGGACTAAAAAAGAATACACCCAAGCTGT
>Ga0307991_1000673_pt1 | contig 24432 bp, 20 predicted proteins | sample EllFjometagen131_FD_203146 | JGI IMG/M metagenome (GOLD analysis project Ga0307991, IMG submission 203146) | Marine microbial communities from Ellis Fjord, Antarctic Ocean - #131 | ecosystem: Environmental > Aquatic > Marine > Unclassified | place: Southern Ocean | collected 2014-10-08 | reverse complement strand
GGCCAAAGAGTTGGGACTGCTGGTTGGAAAAGGCGGCTTTTTCGGAAGCGTCCTGCGCATCAAGCCGCCCATGTGCATCACCAAACAAGATGTGGATTTTTTAATTGAAGTGCTGGATATTGCACTGGGTGAGTTGTAATGCTTTACCTCGCACGATGATCTTGAATAAACCTAGAAAAATGAAAGCCTCTCCCTTGTGAATTTGAGCGATTCACATCGGAGGGGCTTTCATTTTTTTTCGTATATGCCAAAGGATGATGAATCACCGGGACCCTTGCCCCGGCTGGGTTTCAGGTCGTTGTTATTCCTTGACCCCTCGTTCTTTTTCTGCTGCCTCAACAATACCACGCACCTTCTTGAGAACCGCATCCGAAAGTTTTGGCGGCTCATATGTTTCAAGAATGCGTCTAACCTCTTCGCCGGCCCGCTCGTATGCATCCTTTGAACCGTTTTCTTCCCAGCGGAATCTCATCTGTCGGTTCAGCAGCTTTGGCGTTGTGGTTAAGCGCATGTGCTTAAAGGTGGTTTCATGGGCCAGATAATCCTTAAACGGCCCGACCTCTTTGATCGTATCAATGGACAGGGTTTCGTCATTGACCTCAATGCCGTTTACCGTCCGTTTGATCATCCCGGCAACCTCATTATCCAATACCAGTTGTGCCAAATCAAAGGTGATGCCCATTTCCAGCATTCCCAAGCCGTAAATTACGTTGCACCCTGACAACGCAGGCAAGATACCGGTGATGGTTTTCTCATGGCCTGACTGGTAGTCAACCATTTTGCTGTCGCACTACCCACCGGCGGCAAAACTGGGCAAACCATAGTATCTGGCCAGTCTGGCAACCGCCGCATTGATCATAGCCGTCTCAGGGGCACCCACCGTTGCCGTGGCAAATCTCAGGTCCAGAGGGCAGGTCGAACTGGCATAGATGAACGGTGTGCCTTTTTGAACGAGCTGGCCCAGGACAAGACTTGCCAGATTTTCGCTGTTTTGCTGCACCAGTGTTCCGGCAATATGGATGGGTGAAGATCCACCGGTCATGGCCATGCCGATACAATTTAATCCAATGCCGTTTTGGGCGGCTTCGATGATGATGTCACAATGGTGGGACGATAATTTTAATGGACTGATGGGACAGGTCACAAAGGTAAGAAACGGTCTCTCCCTGAATTTATCCATACCTCCGGCTATTGCCGCACACATTTCAAGAATTTTTCCGCATTGATACCGGTCCACCGGTCCAAGCCAGTGATGTTTGGTTGTATTGGTGAGTGACGCCTCGGCATTATGCAGTGCCTGCACCCTGGGGTCTTTATCATGGGAAAGCATGCAGCGTTCATAGGTGTCCACATTATCCAGATAATCGATGAGCCTGGCGGCTATCTCAATATCGGCTTTGGTGGTCTTGCGATACGCTCCGGTATAGGGATCGACAAACATAATGCCTTCACCAAAATTGGTGAATGTCACCCGGTTGGCTTCCAGTACCACATCGCTTTCTGGTATGCGGCCGTAGGCATGGAAAGTAGCCGGCGCAGACCGGATCGAATCTTCCACCAGGTATGGTGGCAGGGTAACGACTTTTGTTTTTTCATTCACGTCCGCTCCGGCAGCACTGAAAATTTCCCTTGCCTCCTCGCTTTCCACAAAAACACCGGTTGTTTTCAGGATTTCCAGGGTCCCCAGGTGTATTTCGTGGACTTCATCGTCGGTGAGTGTGTTCAGGCTGAAGCCGCCGCTGTTCAATTTTCCGGCTTTGGATGGTCGGTTCATCTCTTCCTCCTGTATCTGTTTATGGTTTTTTTATCCACCTGGAAAATTTTACGTTACTTAAATATTTTTTTCAATGGCTTTCTTTACGGCTGTTATAATCTGGTCTATTTGATCTTTAGTGGCCACAAGTGCCGGTGCAAAGAGCATTATGGTGTTCATGCCGGGCAGGCTGGAGTTGGTCCTGCCCACCAATACGCCTTCAGCAGCCACATCCGCTACCAGTTTACCCATGAATGTCTCGGACACCGGCGTCTTGGATGTTTTGTCCTGCACAAACTCCACACCGCAGAAAAGACCTTTGCCCCGCACATCCCCTACGATGGGAAAATTTAAAAAATCTTTCAGCCCGTTGAGCAGGTATTCGCCCACTACTCTACTGTTCTCCACAAGGTTTTCATCATCAATGATGCGGGAGGTCTCAAGACCTGCTGCCATAGCGCCGGTACATCCGCCATAGGTACTGATGTCCCGAAAATAATTCAATCGCGTTTCAGGCTTGCCTGTATCAAGGAACAGGTTAAAAATTTTCTCGCTTATCGCGGTAACCGACAGCGGCTCATAGCAGCTGGCAACGCCCTTGGCCATGGTCACCATGTCCGGCTGCACATCATAGTGCTCGTGTCCCCAGAATTTTCCGGTACGGCCGAACCCGCAGACCACCTCGTCAAAAATCAGGTAGGCCCCGTATTTTTTACAAATCTGCTGGAGTATGGGGTAATATTCTTTTACGGGTACCAGGATGCCGCCGCCGGCGACAATCGGCTCCACGATCACCCCCCCCACCGTGTCCGGGTCCTCTTTTAAAATTACATCTTCCAATGCGCGGGCGCATTCAATGTTACAGTCCGGATAGGTTTTGCCAAAGGCGCACCGGTAGCAAAGGGGGTGGGGAAATTCGGCAAACCCGTCGGCCATGGGACCGAAATGCTCTTTTCTTTCACTCTGCCCCCCGGCACTCAAAGCACCGATGGTGGTGCCGTGATAGTCCCGGTCACGGTAAATAACCTTGAATTTACCTTTACGATCATCATTGATTTTTGCAAGCTGCCGGATGATCTTAAACGCCTTCTCATTGGCTTCGGAACCGGAATTTGAAAAAAAGATTTTTTTTTGGCTGGGAAGTTTTTCGGCAAGTTTTTTAGCATACTTAATGGCGGGGACCGTACCGACCGCACCCGCGTAATAACACAATTTTTTTAATTGTTCGGCAACCGCCTCGGCAATACTCTCGCGGCCGTAACCCACCACCACGCCCCACACACCACCGGAAACGGCATCAAGATATTCTCTGCCTCGAATATCTTTTAACACCAGGCCTTTTCCTTCTACAATGACCATCTGTTCCTTGTCTTCAAAGACATTATGGTCCTTGAGATGATGCCAGAGAAAATCCTTGTCGGCCGCAATCATCTCTTCCACATCGTAATCAAGCCGGTTTGTTTTCGGATCCATATTTCAAACTCTTTTTTTAATTCTAAAATTAGCAGGTAAGACGATAAAAACAGTAGCGCCCATGACTCTTTTTGTTCAGACACAGGCGCAAATTTTACCTGCTGTGATTATTTTTCATCCGGCATGGAAGAGATGGTCCCATCCCAGGTATCCACTTTGCCGCCGGCTTCCTGGTCTTCGGGAAACCAGGTGGCGGTGACGCACTTGGATTCGGTAAAGAAACTGATACCATCCTTACCCATCACATGCAGATTTCCAAAAAAAGAATCCTTGTGACCGGTAAACCCAAAAATTCCCAGGGGTACGGGAATACCCACGTTGACGCCCACCATACCGGCATCGGTCCGTTTGGAAAATTCACGTGCATAGTGGCCGTTCTGGGTGTAAATAACGGAACCGTTTGCAAAACGGCTGCTGTTCATCAACGCCAGCCCTTCCTCAAAATCTTTAACCCGCTTGATGCAAAGTACCGGGCCGAAGATTTCCTTCCAGCCGACGCTCATTTCCGGTGTCACATGATCAAAGATACAGGGCGCCAGATAAAACCCGTTTTCATGGCCGGGCACCTCGGGATTTCGTCCGTCCACGATCAATTCGGCCCCCTCTTCAAGTCCTTTTTCGATCCAGTCGGTGACAAACTTCAAATGACCCGCGTTTAAGATGGGCCCCATGCCGGTGTTCGGATCATAGGCAGGGCCAAGCTTCATTTCGGCCACAAATTTTTTCAGCAGCACAATCAGCTCATCCGCAATACAATCTTCCACGACCACTACCGGGCAGGCCATGCACCGGGCACCGGCACAACCGCAGTAGGCATTGATAATGCCCCTGGCGGTTCGCTCCAGTTTCGCATCCCGCATGACCAGCGCATGATTTTTGGCTTCGGTCAGTGCCTGCACGCGCTTACCGTTGGCGGCGGCGGTTGCATAGATGTGTTTGCCGATATTGAGGGAGCCTACAAAAGATACCCCGGCAATATCAGGATGGCGAAGGAGAATTTCGGCCTCATTGCGGCCCGCGGTGACCAGATTGAGTACCCCCTTGGGAAGTCCTGCCTCATACCAGAGCTCCAGCAGCCGCATGGAGGACTGAGGTACAAAACTGGCCGCCTTCAACACCATGGTATTCCCCGTGGCGATACATAATGGTGCCATCCATCCATGGGGAATCATGGCGGGAAAATTCCAGGGGGCAATACCGGCAAAAACGCCGACGGGATGTCTGTAGAGAATCGTGTCATAGCCGGCGGAAGCGTTCATTAAAGATTCCCCTTTCATCAGGTGGGGGGTCCCGCAGGCAAACTCAACCACTTCGTTGACTTTAAGTACGTCACCCATGCTTTCTCGCCAGTTCTTGCCTTCTTCCTGGCACAACAGATACGTCAGTTCTTCCAGGTTCTTATCTACCAGCGCTTTCATGCGATACAAAACTTGAGCTCGTTTACTGACCGGGGTGTCGGCCCAGGCCGGGAACGCCTCTTTAGCTGAACGAATTGCGGACTCTACTTCTTCAGCCGTACATTGCGGCGCCCTGGCGATCACCTCACCGGTGGACGGGTTATAACAATCCATGTATTTTGTTGTTTTTGATTCAAGCCACTGCCCGTTGATGCAGTATTTTAGTTTTTTTGCCGAATTTGTTGCAGACGGTTCACTTTCTATAAAATACCTTGATTCATGCGACATTTTAAACCCCCTTCTTATTTTTACGGTTTTTATTAATTTTTTGTTTGATTTATACGAAAAAATACAATAATAGTATTTTAAAATATATCTATCGAATTTTTAATTAAATATGCGCTGTCGATTACGATGTCAAGAAAAAAATAACCGCCACCTTTACTTTTTCGGTATATTATTTTTATATTTTTTACGTTATCAGTTTTTTAGTTGAATTTTTATGCTAAAAATTTCATTTTATTTCATAATTTACCTTTTCAACCGTTTTTTGCATTCATTTGAGACAGCTCAGTGATGGGAGAAAAGATCCCTATGCGGACGCTGAAAAAGGAGAAATTTTAATGGAAATAAACAAATCCAAAAAAAATAATAAAAAACCAGACCTGGTTGATTGTGAAATTATTAATCTATTGCAAAAAGACGGTAGAATTTCAAATACCGATATCGCAAAAAAGATAGGTATTTCGGAAGGCACCGTTCGTACGCGACTGAACCGGTTGATTAAAAACGAAATCATTCAAATCGTCGCTGTAAGCAACCCCATTAAGCTGGGCTTTAAAATCGTGGGGCAAATCAGGATTCAGACGGATATCGGTAAGACGGCGGATATCGTTGCAAAATTAAAAGAAATTAAAGCCCTGTGGTATATTGTTCAGACAACGGGTGGAACCACCGGCATCGAAGCCGAATTTATCGTTAAATCTCTGGATGATTTCAACACATTGATTTTTAAACATATCAGCAAGATAGACGGCGTCGTCAAAATCGATACCTCGTTGATACTGGATTTTATAAAACGGCGATATGACTGGGGAACGGCGCTGACCGGAGAATAGGGGACCGGTGAAAAATAAACGCCGTATGTTATGCTCTTGCAAAAAATTACAAAATGCATATATGATTAAAATAATCCTGAATCGGTGGTGTAAAAATAATCTGATTTATTATTTCAAAATCACAAAAAACAGTCACTTTAAAGGAGGAGAACATGGGAAAAATTAAAACGCGAATGGGCGACGGCTTTAAGGTTGAAATGACCGAAGCCGAAGTCCGCAAAGCCCTGGAGGAAGGAACCCAGGATGCGGCGGAACGCGCCGATGTCGAGGCGCTTACAGAAGACGACCTGAAACAGCTTTTTGAAATTTATGCCTCTCCATACCGAATGGTGGGTGTTGAAGAGGGCAATGAGGTCGTTCTCACCTATGACAGCCTTAATACCAAAATTAAACGGGCCCAAATTTCAACCAGTAAAATTCAGTCCCTGCAGGTTTGTGAAAGGGCGCTGGGGGCGGATACCCTGGAACTTGCCCACATCGATTACAGCTATAAACCGGTAAAACCGATCATTCCCTTTGAGAAACCGATTATGGAGCAGGCCGTCTTGATTACCATCCCGGCCCTTCTCTATGGGGCCATGCCGAATCTGGGGCTTTACAGCCAGCCGGACGGGCCATGTCCGAATCCGGCGGACCTTCTTCCCAACGGAAAAATCGCCGAAGCCAGGGCTTCCTATGAAGAGGCCGCCGAATACGCAATATCGGACATGGTCTATGTGGGCAGCGAGATGTATGAATCCGGTGCCGACGGTATCAACTTTGATACCACGGCAGCAGCCGGGGATGCGGAATTTTATGCAACGCTCAAGGCTGTGGAAATTCTCAGAAAAAAATATCCTGCCATGGGAATTCAGATGGGCATGGCCGCGGAATTCGTCCTGGGGATGCACGGAGAGATAGAGTATAACGGTGTCCGCCTGGCCGGGCTCTATCCCCACAAGCAAATCAAGCTGGCCCAGGAAGCCGGTGTCAATATTTTCGGACCGGCCGCCAATATCGTCACCAGCAAATCGTTGCCCTGGAACACGGCCCGCTCCGTGACTTGGACAAAAGCCTGTACGGATGTTGCCGAGATTCCCGTACATGCATGTCTGGGAATGGGGGTTGGTGGCGTTCCCCTGGCCCTTACACCCCCCATAGACGCTGTTTCAAGGGCCTCAAAGGCCCATGTGGAAATTTGCAAACTGGATGGGTTGTAGGTGGGTGTGGGAGATCCTTGCGGGATGCACGCTGCACATGCAAACGCATCGGGAATAGGCGGAATACGCACTGCCGGAGATCTGGTAGCGCGTATGCAGCTCAATCGCTCGATGAAAATTGGTCCAGCCAAAAAACATGTGGCGGACAAACTGCATATTTCAGTAGAAGATATCGCAGATCCGGTGGTAATGAATGAACTCAGGGAAGATCTGGATATCGGCCGTGTCAATGAGGCCCCCGGCGTGGCCAAGGGCATGGACGCCAAGTTCCGGATTGCCAGACTTTTGGACATTGACATCAACTCGGTGAATATATTCAAGGAGAAAATAGAACGCGACATATGAACCGTCATCACAGGTCGATGATGGATCGCAGATAGAATTCAGAGCGGATTTCCTTGTGCCCTGCAATGTCGCTGACTAGTGTTCATCCGGAAATAAGGATTTTTGTTCAAGATCAAGGCATGCACAAAAATAACCACAGGCATATGTTTGATATTCCGAGGATTATTTTTTTTGGATAACGATGAGATTGGGCAAAAAGATCATTTCTGGACGGACACTGACTATGTCTTTTCAAGCCGCACGGGGGTGGCCTTGTGGGGCGGAAATCCGCTGATGGGGTCGCAGTGCCGGTCAAAGGTCACCCAGTTGACGCGCCCGTGTTCCCAGCCATGGTAAAGTTCGATAACTTCAGGCAAAATATCATTGGGCCCCACCACCAGGGCTTCCACCTCCACGGATCCGATCTTTGAAGAAATTCTGACCCGATCCCCGCTTTTGATGCCCAGCCGGCTGGCCGTGTCCGGGTGGATCTCCACCTGGGCACAGGGGAATTCGGTGCGAAAGCGTGGGATGTTCTGATTGCGCGAATGATAAAAAAGCGGCTTGCGCGCACCGGTTTGAAGCACCAGCGGGTACTGATCCTGCATGCCGAGATAGCGGGGCCGCACATATTCGGGTATTTTCGGCAGTCCGCTTTCTTTCAGGTAATCGGAGGTGAATTCAATTTTACCGGTAGGCGTCGGCAAAGGCTCAGTCTGGTATTTTCTGTAACGCTGGGGTTTGTATCGCAAGCCCCCCGGATGATTCTTCAATTGTTCCAGAGTGATGCCGGTGGGCTCCAACAGCCACTGGTTGACAGCCGCTTCATCCTTCCACGGGAAATATTTTTCACCGAATCCCAGGCGGTCGGCCAGGGTCTTCCACAGGGTGTAGTCGTCATGTACCGTGGGAATGTCGAAGATTTTACGCGAAAGGGCCACATGCTGGTATTTGGAATAACAGTGCAGCTCCGACCGCTCCAGAAAAGTGGCCGCCGGCAGGACGTAATCGGCCAGTTGGGCCGTGCGGGTCATGAAAAAATCATTGACCACCAGAAGGTCCAGGCTGGACAGTGCCTTGATGACCTTGGCAAGGTTGGGGTTACTCACCGCCGGGTTGGCGCCGGTCATCACAATGCCCCGCAGGGGATATTCTCCATGGCCGAGGATATAGTCCATGGCGGTCATGGTGTGGCATTCTTTACGCAGGTCGTAAAGCACCGGGAAACTATCGGCACCGATGGGATTCTGATCGAGCAGGGGAATTTCGTCATACAGGGTTAAATGACGTCTATCCAGGCCTTCGTTCAACACCAGCCCTCCCGGGATATCCAGCGCGCCGCACAGACACATCAGGGCCGTCATTACACGGATGGTGTTGACCCCGTTTTCCTGGTGCTCCAGGCCAGCACCGGGATAAAAAATCACCCGGGGCCGGTGCCGGGCGATCAGTTCTCCGATTTGCACAACGGTCCGCTCGTTCAGACCGGTCTCCCGGGTCACCCGCTCAGGGGTGAACTGACGGGCATATTCGGCGAAATGGTCAAATCCGACGGAATATTTTTCGACCAGTTCGTGGTCATAGTTATCGGTCTCGATTAGATGACGCGCCAGGCCCCACAAAAGGGCGCCATCGGTGCCGGTGCGGGGCCGGGCGAAAATGTCGGCTTTGCAGGCAATGGGATTAAACCGCGTATCCACCACCACCAGCTTGGCGCCTTTTTGAACGGCGTCGGCCATCTCGGACACGAACGGTGGGTGGCAGACCGGCGGATTGGTGGCCATCAACACGATTAAATCGGCGGTTTCCAATTCGGGAAACGAATTATAGAAACCGTTGACCAGTTTATAGCCGATATAGCGGCTGGCAAAACAGGCTGAGTCGTTGGAAAAGTAATTGGGCGAGCCAAAGGCATGGATAAAGCGTCTGACGTATTCCTCCTGCTGGAAAAAGCCTAGGGCTTCGCCCTTCCATGCCGACATGGCACGGGCACCGTATTTTTTTTTGATCTTAAGCATCCGGGCGCTGATTTCGTCCATGGCCTGATCCCATGAGATCTCGCTGAAATTACCGTCACTGTGTTGTTTGCGTGGTTTCAGAATCCGGTCCGGGTGATAGAACAGATCCATGGCCGCCGGCCCCCGAGTACACATGTGCCCCTTGTTGACGGGGTTATCCTCATTGGGGCGGATGTCCACCATGACACCGTCGCGCAGATAGACCTTGGTGCCGCAGCGTGTATCGCACATGCGGCAAAGGGTCTTGACAATTCCGTTTTGTACAATGGCGTTGGCTTTCATTTTCCGGGGCCCTCCTGCTCTGCTATGGCATAAATTCTCAGTTTGCGGTCCGCATGCCGGCGCTTGATCTCGGCCAGCTCGTTGATATCGGCATAGTGCAACGCACCGGCCATGCAGAATTCCACGCAACGCGGTTCCCCCCCGCACAGATCACATTTGTGCGCAATATGTCTCTGGGTATCAAAATACATGTTCCCAAAGGGACAGGCCATCACGCACATACGGCAGCCGATGCAGCGCTTCGGATCCACCAGCTTGGCACCGGTATCGGGATCGATGCTGATGGCCTCTGTCGGGCAGACCTCCATGCAGTAGGCTGTTTCACACTGGAAACAGGTCATATTGGAAAGGGTCATCTTTTCGGAATCCACCGACACCTTTATATTGGCATTCTCAGGCTTAAAATTACCGCTGTGTTGATAGGCGCAGGCCCGTTCACAATGACGGCAGCCAAAACAGCGATCCTGTTCCACAAAAACAATTTTCATATAAATACCTCACAGGGATTTGTCATATTGACATTAACAGTTCTCATTACTCAAATTTTACATTACACAAAACTTTGGTAATCGTTCACGGTTTACCATTATCGGTTTAAACTTCATTCAGGCACTATATATCCATTATCCGGCTGGTCTCAGGAGGCCGGAGCGGTGTGGAATTGCCAGATACCGTCCCTGCAGATCCCGTCGGATACAGGCCGCACAAAGGTGCTGCCGATGGGGGTGCGATGGATCAATTTCCTGCATGCGACGGTGTACATGGTCCAGATAGCGTGTGGCACCCAGTTCGGCGCCGCACGCCTGACAGTATTCCATCTGGTCCTGACACAGCACGGTACCGCAAAAAATTAGTCGACACTGGCCGTTGCGGGTCTCAATCCGGATAGCGCCGGTGGGGCAGTTTTCGGTGCAGGCGCCGCACAGTACGCATCGGTCGGTGGTTACCCTGAAATCACCGGCAGGTGGTTCCGGTGAGTCAAAATGGTTGAAGGGCAGGGCGTCCAGCCCCATTTTTTCCTGGCAGACCGTTGCACACTGGCCGCAGCGCTTGCAGATATCACAACGCAGGCAGCGCCGGGCTTCATTCTGGGCCTGGGGAATCGACAGGTCGTTCTCCAGACGTTCAAAGGTGCGGCTGCGCAGCATCGGATCGGCCGCCGGAAGCCTGGGCCGCTGTAATTCCATTTTCCGTGCGGCGGGCATCTCGAAACAGTCTGTCCGCATGCGCCGTACGGGAACCGCCGCAATCGAAGGTAGCGGTAGTCCCTGAAGGTAGCAATGAATGCTGTGGGCCGCCGATTTTCCGGCACCGATGGCTTCGATCACTGAGCGGGGTCCGTAAGCTGCATCACCGCCCGCAAAAACGTCTGCCACGTCCGTCTCATGGGTCAGGGCATCTGCGGCTAAACCATGCCGGGGGGTCAGGGCCATGCCTTCGGTGCGGGCAAAATCCAAATCCCCAGCCTGACCGATGGCAACGATAATGTTGTCGGCCGCCATAAAATTCAACACGCCTTCATCGTAGCAGGGGTTGAAGCGGTGATTCTTATCAAATACCGAAATACAGTGTTTGAACTCCAGCCCGGCCACGCGGCCGTTTTCTTCCATAAACAGCCTGGGACCAAAACAGTTGGTCAGGCCAATCCCCTCTTCAAGGGCTTCCTTGATCTCATCTTCCCAGGCAGGCATTTCTGACCGCTTTTCGAGGCATACCAGTGACACCGCCCCAGCCCCTACTCTCAGGGCTGAGCGGGCCACATCAACGGCCACATTGCCGCCGCCGATGACGATCACCCGCCGGCCCAGGGATATCGGCCGACCCAGAGAAATGTCTCGTAAAAAGTCCACTCCTTTGAGGACCCCGGGCAGGTCTTCGCCGGGAATATTCAAACGTCCACTGAGGTGCAGACCGGTGGCCACAAAAAAGGCGCTGTACCCATTGGCCCGCAGTTTTGCCAGGGTTATGTCCTCACCCAGGGTGACCCCTGTCCGAATTTTTACCCCCAGATCCTGAATTAACCCGACTTCGGTTGCCAGAAATTCCCGGGGAAGGCGGTAAGCCGGAATGCCAACGGCCATCATGCCGCCGGCTATGGGCAGTTTTTCGAAAACGGTCACTGCATAGCCGTTTAAGGCCAGATGATATGCGGCTGAAAGTCCGGCCGGACCAGCCCCAATGACGGCAACCTGCCGGCCGTTGGCAGGTGCCGGAGTGATGTCCGGGTGCCAGGTCTTAGAAGACATGACCTGCCGGGCTGCAAAGGCTTTCAGGTCGCGAATGGCCACTGGTGTATCCAGCCGTTGGCGAACGCATTCGGTTTCGCAGGGATGCATACAAACTAACCCGCAGACCCATGGGAAAGGATTGTCCCGTCGGATCACGTTCACGGCTTCGGCATAGTGTCCCCGGCCGATCAGGCTCACGTAGCTGGCCACATCGATTCCGGCCGGGCAGGCCATTTGACAGGGCGCCGGGGCAAGCAGATCACATTCGCCCGTGGGACAATTGTGACTCTCAATATGGCTTTGAAAAATCGCCTGTTCACTGGCCAGGGTATTCAAAAGTACCCGACCCACCGCCACCGCTGCGCTCTTGTGGGCCGCTGCCAGCTTGCCGGCCAAGGTTTCCATAGTTGCCAAATGCGCCATCGTCCCCCGCCCCGCGGTAATATCCTCCAGCAACCGGCGCAAATCGGCCATATACCGGCGCAATTCAGGATCCAAGACGGTTTGAGCGGCATCTGCATCTGCGAGAATATGGATAGTTTGTTTAACCGGACAACGGTGATTTGCGGACACGGTATTCCCTTTTCAATAGATTTCGCAGTCCCATCTCGAATGACTGGGCCCGAAATTCAGCGGTCCATCTGCCATGATGTAATTTTTAAAAAATGATCATTGCGTCTTATGGGTTAATCAAATAAGGACACCCAAAATTTGAATTATAGAACCCGATATGCGTCTAATCCACGGCGCAGCATTTTATTTTGCCCACTTTTTTTTCAACAGTCTCAACAATCCGGTTGCTGCGAATAAGGGCAACCATGGTATCGATATCTCCCGAGATAACCCGATCTTCCGACAGGTATGATATCTCTTCCCGGATCACCCGGTACGCTTCCATGGTGCCCCGGCCGGCTTCAAGGGGATTGTCCTCGGTAATCAGATCATAGGCCTGGGCCGCGCACATCATCTCAACCGCAATGACATGTTCTACATTGTTCAGAATCTCCCGACACTGACGAATGGCAATGGTGCCCATACTTACATGATCTTCCTTGTTGGCCGAGGTGGGAATCGAATCCACACAGGCCGGATGCGCCAGTACCTTATTCTCGGACACCAGGGCCGCCGCAGTATACTGGGCGATCATAAAACCGGAATTAAGGCCACCGTTTTTTACCAGAAAAGCCGGCAGTTCACTCAGTTGCGGATTGACCATTCTTTCAATTCGGCGCTCCGACACACTGCCCAGTTCGGCAATCCCCATGGAAAGATAATCGGCCGCCATGGCAATGGGCTGGCCGTGAAAATTTCCCCCGAGCCTTATTTCTTCGGTGTCCGGGAAAATCAGCGGGTTGGTGGTGGTGGAATTGATTTCGATATCAACGACACGCTGGGCATGCGTAACGGCATCTTTACTGGCGCCATGGATCTGGGGCGAACAGCGCAGGGTGTAGGCATCCTGAACCCGGGCACAGCCGGCATGGGAAAGTATAATCTGGCTGTCTGCAGTCAGCCGGAGCATATTGTCCGCCGATGCAATCTGCCCCGGATGGGGGCGAACCTGGTGAATCCTGGGATCAAATTCGCTGTTACTGCCCATGAGGACTTCAAGACTCATGGCACAGGCAATATCGGCCAGTTTTGAAAGCCGAACCGCATCACGAACCACCATCGAAGCGATCGCGGTCATGACCTGGGTGCCGTTGATCAAGGCCAGACCTTCACCGGCCTCAAGAACCAGCGGCTTCAGCCCGATTTTCTCCAGGGCCTGGGCCCCGGGGATTTTTTGCCCTTTGTAAAACGCTTCGCCCATGCCGATAAGAACAAGCCCCATATGGGCAGTGGGTGCCAGGTCGCCGCTGGCGCCCACCGAACCTTTTTCCGGAATCAACGGGGTAACACCCTCATTTAAAAATGCCAGCAAATGACGGAGGGTTTTGATGCGGCACCCGGAATGGCCCATGGCAAGATCGTGCACGCGAATTGCCATAACGGCCCGCGCAATTTCTTTTGGGAATGGATTACCGATTCCGGCGGCATGGCTCATGATAATTTTTTTCTGCAATGCACGAGTGTCGGATTCTGAAATGGAAACATTGCATAAAGCGCCGAACCCGGTGGTAATGCCGTAGATGTTTTTTCCTTGTTTTACCCATTTGGAAATCAGCTTCCGGGTCCGCTCGACCCGTTTTTCACCCGCATTCGTTATTCCAACCGGAGCACCATGGCGGGCAACCGCCACAATATCATCAATCGTCAGCTTGTCTTTATCCAACAATACTCGTTTCATTTTTTTGCTCCCCATTAAGGAAAAATTTTTAAACTGCAGGCCCGGCTTTAACCAAAAGCCGACCAGACCTTCTCTTCAAGAACCGTCACCACGGCGTTGATTCTTTCCAGAATTAATTTTACTTCCTGATTGCATTTGACAACAAATACCTGATCGTGGATTCCGCCAAGATTTATGCGGACATTATAAGCAGCCGCATAAGCGGCCGCCCGGGTTAGCAGAACGGCAGTCCCCGCATCGGTAATACAGTTGGGGTTACCCTTTTCAACGACTTCGGGAATAAAATCAACCAGACTCGAAACGGTTCTGAGGGTATCTAAGGGAACATCTGCCGCATGGCGCTGGGCCTGATCAATCGCCGCTTTTCTGTCGGCCTTCTGATTATCGGTTTTCCTGGGCATCCGCATCGCTTCCATCACCTGGATATACGCCCGGGTATCTTCATCGACCAGTTGAATCAAACGCCTGGCCAGGTCATCAGCCTTTTTCACAACAGGTGCCATCGCTTCCCATGAATCCTTATGTTTTTCCCTGCCAATGGTCAAACGCGCCACCATGGCACAGAGAGCGGCACTCAAACTCCCGCACAGGGCGGCGACACTTCCGCCGCCCGGGGCCGGAGAAACGGCTCCCAGCTCCTTCACAAAAGCGTTTACGGTCATTTCCGCGAGTTTCATTTTTTAGTCGTTTTCCTTATTTATCTTATTTTTAATAACGGGCAATACGCTGATCGCGCACAGCAGGCCGCCTCTGCCCGCCATTTTGTCCATAAAGGTATCCGTCCATTTTTAAAATTTTCAATGAACCGCATGGGACCTGAACGATTGAACCTGTGCCGGGTAGACGCCTTTCAGAAGACCACCGTTGTATATACAACTCTGTTAAAGCGTAAAATCATCTTCCAATCCTGTCAAGAAAAAAATTTTTCTCGACATTCTTCAACAATTTATAATACAAGAGGCTGAAAGATAAATCTTTAATATTTCATTGTAATCAATTGAGATATGGCGTTACGATCAATTATGAGAAAATTAAACTATAACAGATGCACTTGCGTTACAAGATTATCAGGGCCCGTGTGGTCTGGAATACAACGTTATTAAGACGGGAAGCTGGGAAATGGTAAAAAAATACCCGAAATATGAAAAAATCATGGATTACATCATCCAGGGGATCAAATCGAAAAATTTTACCCATGCCGTCCCGTCGGAAAACCAACTGGCAAAAACATTCAGCGTAAGCCGCATGACAGCCCGCAAGGCACTGACCAAAATAGAAGAAAAGGGATTTGTGAAGCGTATTCCAGGCAAGGGTACGTTTGTTAAAAAGAAAAATCATTATACGTCGGGCTTTTTCAGGATCCGTCCTTTTCGAAAATGGGCTGAAGATCTCAACGTTGAGATTACATCTGAAATACTGGAGTCACAGGTCGTCGACCCTCCTGAAAACGTTGATAAAATGTTACAGCACAAAGGACAGGTGGTGCTCATTCGCCAGCTCTGGTGCTTTGATAAAAAACCGGTTCGTTACGCTATCCGTTATTTACGCGCCGATCTGTGCGCCGGCATACTCTGGGAAAATCTTCAGGACGGATCGATCCATGACATCTTGATAAACAAGTATCATCTTCCACTCAACAAGGCCAGTCAGAACATGACCGCCATTGTCCTGGAAAAGGAAATTGCCAGACTCTTCAAAGTAGATCCCGGGTACCCGGTTTTCCGTATTCAGCGTGTCCTGTACTCATTTGAAAAACCGGTTACCTATGTTGAATATTTCATGAGAGGAGAGATGGCTTTCATGGATACATTTACCCCCTTGCTTGATAATTCCGATTTTTTGAGAAATGATGAATAACCGGGTCATACCGGCGTATCCGAGCACCCCCTGTAATTCAGCTTCCCTCAATTGCTAAAAAAAACTTGACAAGGGTTAAACTTCCGTTTACAAGGTTAAACAACTTGTATATACAATTGAATTAAACAGTCTTGCTCCGGCCCAGCCGGCCACAGGTTGGTCCCGATTGGAAAATAGGGCGTATGGCTGTTCAGTTTTTTATGCGAATTGATACCGTATAAAATTAAAAAAATCCTAATCAAGCTGTTGCTGAAAGCCGTAATTTTATTATTATCCACTTTACCACTGAAAACAAACAAGGAGGTATACCATGTCATTGGACAATCTATGCCGGTTTGTATCATCCGGCAAAAAAGATGAAAGCGTAACGTTAACTGAAAAACTTATAGGTGATGGCACTGATCCGTTGAAGATCATATCCTCCCTTACCGAGGCAATGGGTGAGGTCGGGGAGCAATTCGCAAGGTTGGAAATATTTCTTCCGGAAATGATGCAGGCCGGTGAGGCAATGTCGGCAGCGGTTGACCTATGCCGTTCCAAAATGCTTGAGGGCGCAGTTGTTGAAAGTAAAGGCAAGGTGATCGTGGGAACCGTCAAGGGTGATTTGCATGAAATTGGTAAAAATATTTTAAAACTGATGCTTGAAGCCAATGGTTTTCAAGTAAAGGATATTGGATATGATGCGGACCCGCTGCTTTTTATAAAAGCCGCCGAGGAAATGGGCGCTGATTTTATCGCCGCATCCTCATTGATGTCAACAACGATGCCGCATCAGAAAGAGATTGTCGATCTTCTAAAAGGCAAAGGATTGAGAGACAGGTACAAGGTGGTTATCGGCGGCGCGCCAACCACGCAGGACTGGGCTGATGAAATTGGGGCGGACCTTTATTGTTATGACGCAGGTTCCGCACCGAGTCTGATGGCTGAGCTGTTTAATAAATAATAGTTGAGTAGTGAACCAAACTTCAAGGAGGCAAAATAATGACAACCGCATATCGTCTTTGGGAAATACAGGATCGATCCAATACCGGGCCCCAGATGGATGAAGATGATTTTCTTCCCAAACTGTTTACGCCCAAACTGCAGGAAATTGTTAAGAAATATGAGATTAAGTGCGACAATAGCAATCCAGTTCCGGTGGACGACGAGATGTCTGATCGGATATGGAAGGCGGGGTGGGAGCTTTTTCGAGAGGTTGGACTCTATAACACAGACACCCACCGCATCATCAAAGTCACTGATGACGAAATAAAAGAGGCGCTTTATATGGCCAAGGGCCAGTACTGGGTTGGGGCGGGAAAGGATGCCGTGCTGTGGAAGCACCGCGAGGTGGAAGATAAAGAGCCGCCTTTTTGCATATACTCGGGAGATGCCACATGTGATGAAAACCTGCATTATTCACAATGCCTGGCCTATCTCAAAGAACCCCTTCTGGACGGTTTCTGTGCCCCGATTCTGGAGGATTCCATGGGCCAGAAAATTCGATCCGCATCTCCATTTGAGATCAACGGATGCACCCAGCATATCTATAATATGAGGCTGGCGGCCAAACAAACCGGTCGTCCGGGTACCTTTTTCGTCGCAGTAGGAACCGCAGAACACGACAGCGGTCAGATCGCTGTTTCAAATAACGAATGGGGTGTTCGCACCACCGATACCCGTATTATAGGGACCCTTACCGAGTTTAAAACCGCGGATACCCTTCTCAACCGTGTGGTTCACTGCGCTCAGTACGGCTGCTATACAGGCAACCTGACAGGCCCCATTTACGGCGGCTGGTGCGGCGGATCAGAAGGTGTTGCCGTGTCACTTGTGGCATACAGCCTTAGTGGGTTGTGCATCCACGGGGCCATTTTTAACCAGCACTTCCCCTTTCATCTTAACTGGGGTTCAAACACCACCCGGGAACTTTTGTGGCCGATTTCCATGGCAGGTCAGGCAATGGCCCGTAACAGCAAACTTTTATATACATCCAACGGGTTTGCAAACGCTGGCCCCATGACGGAAATGCTGTTTTATGAAACCGCCTGCCACGCCCTTGTCAGTACCGTATCCGGGTGGCATCTCTGGGAAATGGCTTCCACCCGAAACAAATATCGCAACAGAGCAACACCGATGGAAGCCAGAATGGGCGCTGAAGTGGGTCATGCCGTAGCACGGCAGGGGATGACAAGAGAAAAAGCAAACGAAATCGCAAACAAACTTTTATCCAAATATGAAGACCAGGCCGCCACAGCTTCCAAGGGCAGCCAATATCAGGAATGCTATGACGTGGACAAAGCCATCCCCACATCTGAACATCTTGACATGTTCAACAAAGTCAAGGATGAAATTGCTGAAATGGGCGTTGATTTTCTTTATTAAATTCCATTACATTCAATCTATATCCAACCGGTGCCGGGTTTTGTTCCGGCACCGGGTTTTAAAAAATTTACCATTATAATAGATTTGATACCTGAAGTTTGAAATTGAAAAAACAAAAACAAGGGAGCAGCAAATGGTAATGCATACCGGCTTCAAATCGCAATGCGTACCCACCTATCGGATTTTAACCCAGGATCAGATCAATACCCTCCATTATGCGACCCTTGAACTTCTAGAGACGATCGGTGTCAAGGTAATGGATGCGGAAGCCGTTGAAATGATGGCCGATGCCGGATGCCGGATAAAAAAAGACAATATCGTCCAGATCCCCAATTACCTGGTGGAAGAATGTATCCGCAGCGCCCCTTCCAGAATTACCCTGTATAGTCGACTGGGCCAAGAAGCCATGCTTCTGGAAGGTAACAACACCTATTTCGGCATGGGCACCGACCTTATTAAAACCTACGATGTGGAAACCGGGGCTCTTAGAGAATCAAGACTTCAGGATGTCGCCAATGCCGCCAAAATCGCAGATTCTCTGGAAGAGATCGATTTTTTAGGCTCTTATGCCTTGCCATATGATTCACCGACCAACCTGATGTATATCGATTCCTTTAAAGCACAACTGGAAAACTCAACCAAGCCCATATTTTACACTGCTGCCGGAATGGAAGATATTAAAATCATCAATGACATGGCCGCGGCGGTGATGGGTGGCAAAGCGGCCTTACGGGAAAAACCCATCCACATTCATTATGCCGAGCCCTTGACCCCGCTGTTGCATTCCGCGGGTGCCATTAAAAAGCTCTTTTTCTGTGCCGACAACGCTGCACCGGTTAATTACACCCCCGGTATGATGTCCGGGGCCAGTGCCCCGGTGACCCTGGCCGGTGCCATCACCGTCGGCAACGCCGAGGCATTGAGCGGCGTGGTTCTGCACCAACTCAGAGCCAAAGGAGCGCCGATCATTTCGGGTTTTGGCATGTCAACCCTGGATATGAAAGCATCCACCTGCAGCTATGGCTGCCCGGAATATCGATTGGCCCTTTCAGCCTGTTCCGATCTTTATCATTATTACGGTATCCCCATGTGGGGCACCGCCGGGGCCAGCGATGCCAACTGCATCGACCAGCAGGCCGGCATGGAATGGGCCATGTCCCTTCTCATGGCGGGCCTGGACGGGGCTAATCTTGTTCATGACATTGCCTATATGGGACAAGGCCTGGTGGGGTCTCCGGCAGCCCTTGTTATGAATGCTGAAATCATCAGTTATGTCAGACGTGTTATCAAAGGGTTTGATATCGATCCGGAACATATCGGCATGGATGTTATCAGAAAGGTCGGACCCCAGGGGGCTTTTATCGCTACCGAACAGACCCTGAAATTTTTCAAGCAGGAACATTGGCAACCTGGGCTGTGTAACCGTAAAAGCCCCGATTTATGGGAAAAAATGGGCAGCAATACCTGGGGTGACAATGCCGTAAAAAAAGCCATCGATATCTTAAACAGCCACAAACCGGCACCGCTTGCCAAAGAGATTCAGGAAACCATCGATGCAATTCGAGAAAATGCTCTTTCCGACCTTTCAGGTAAGCATTTTGAAGCCTGATCAAAGGATATGAACCCGGAAACAAATGAAATATCCTGTCGCAAACATTTGAACTATTTAAAGAATCGGAATAGAAATTGACATTACATTTAAATTATTGTAACTTTTACGCGTGGTTCTAACTTGGGCAATCGGAGAATTGCAGCAATCTACATCCAAGAAAGGTGCGTATTCCACAACACTACTTTGAAAAATCTCGCCGGAATATTGTCGCTCAAACAACGCCGGCAGCCATCGTCGTTACCCGGCTTCTCTCGGCGGCAGTGAAAAGCACGGCCGGAATCGATTCAAAAGGCTTTTCCAAATATTTAAAGGAGCCACCGATCCATGCAGGATAAACAACTTGGCGATTACATCATCACCGTTGATAAAATCAACAAGACTTTTGCCAACGGGGTGCATGCGCTCTGCGACTTTTCCACCAATATTCGCCGCAGCGAGGTTCTGGTTGTCATCGGACCTTCCGGATCAGGTAAATCCACCTTTCTCAGGTGTCTCAATGGACTGGAAAAAATTGACAGCGGCACCGTCATTGTTGACCAAATTCCCTTGGACGACAACAAAAAAAATCAACTGGAAATTCGCAAAGAGGTGGGCATGGTATTTCAGTCGTTTAACCTTTTTCCGCATATGACCGTGCTCGACAATGTTACACTGGCCCAGAAACTTGTCCGTAAAAAAAGTAAAAATGAAGCCCTTGAAATGTCCATGGAACTGCTGAACAAGGTTAATATTGTCGACAAGGCCGGCAGTTATCCCGCTCAACTCAGTGGGGGGCAGCAGCAGCGAGTTGCCATCGCCCGTGCCCTGGCCATGATGCCAAAAGTCATGCTATTTGACGAAGCCACCAGCGCCCTTGATCCGGAAATGATCGGAGAAGTGCTCGATGTCATGAAAAACCTCGCCAAAGAGGGCATGACCATGATCGCGGTAACCCATGAGATGGGCTTTGCCCGGGAGGTCAGTGACTGGGTTGTTTTTATGGAAGATGGCAAAATCGTCGAGGGGGGGACGGCCGAACATTTTTTTAAAAATCCCCAGAAAGACCGCACCAAACTTTTTCTAAACCAGATTCTGTTGTAATTGCGACGGGTTGTTTGCCGATTCAAAGGTACTGGGTTCAAGTTATCGTAGGGTGGTCTTTGCCCACCAATAGACAGAATACCTTTAAATCCTCGCCCCGCACAAAATGCATATTTTTTTAAGGTTGTTTGCCAAACTGGTTGCCCGGTGGCTTCAAATGATTTCACCCGATTGGTGGGCAAAGCCCACCCTAGGATCGGAACCTATGAATGACTAAAAATATGAAATAGAAACAGTGCCTGAACGTGATTTATAACATATTGAAATAAAACAATTTTTAAGCATAGTGAAAAAATCCATGCAAAAAAAAAGACGCTCCCAAATCATCGATATTATCAAATTCGCGATGGTTGTCCTGGCTGGCGTGTGGCTTCTATTACGCGGCTCCAGCGAACTCGGCTACAACTGGCAGATGTACAGGATACCCCAGTACCTGTTCACCATGGAAGACGGCGTATTCACATTCGGCCCCCTGCTCGAAGGGCTGGCCATAACTTTAAAAATTTCAGGTATAAGCCTTGTCCTAGCCTTTATTTTTGGTCTTTCGGCAGCCCTTTTACGGCTCTCCGACTCTTTTGTGGCCCGATCGCTGGCCCGCGGCTATCTCGAACTGGTCAGAAATACGCCGCTGCTGGTACAAATCTTTTTCATCTACTTTGTCATGGGCCCGATACTGGACATCGACCGATTTTTTTCAGCAATATTAGCCCTCAGCCTGTTTGAAGGTGCCTATGCATCCGAGATCTTCAGGGCCGGAATTGTAGCCATCCGCAAGGGACAGTGGGAGGCGGCCCACAGCCTCGGTATGAACATCTTTCATACGTACCGCTGGATCATCCTGCCCCAGGCGATCCGGCGGATACTGCCACCCCTGGTGGGCCAGGGAATTTCCCTAATCAAAGACTCGGCGCTGGTCTCCACCATCGCCGTGTACGATCTGACCATGCGGGGCCAGGTGATCATTGCAAAAACATTTCTAACCTTTGAAATCTGGTTTACCATCGCCACTATCTATCTTGTGATAACGGCAACCCTGTCGCTTATCGTCAATATTCTTGAAAACCGCCTTAAAATCATAACGTAGGGAAAGGGGGTGACTTTTAACCGGGCAAAAAATTGTTTTTACGCACACTTATTATAGCCATACACCAACATGAGGAGACAAACTATGAAAAATCTATTCAGAATACTGCTGGTCATCACGCTTATTTTTTGCTTTACCGGGGTCGCTGCAGCCGGTGAAATTCAAAAAAAACTGATCAGGGAAAGTACCATCGAAAAAATCATCAAAAGCGGTAAAATACGCGTTGGCATGTCAACATTCGTTCCCTGGGCCATGCAGGACAAAACTGGCAAATGGATCGGCTTTGAGATTGACGTTGCTACTCAACTGGCCAAGGATATGGGTGTCAAGCTCGAACTGATGCCCACCAAATGGGATGGCCTGATTCCCTCTCTGATTACCGGAAAACTCGACGTCATCATTGCAGGTATGGCCGGAACCCCGCAACGGGCACTGAAAATTAATTTTACCATCCCCTATGATTATTCGGTAGAGAACATGGTTGCCAACAAGGAAGTTGCCGCCGGCTTTACCAAACCCGAAGATTTCAACAAAAAAGGCGTTACGGTCATCACCCGTCTCGGAGTCACCGCCAACAACACCATCGACACACTCATGCCCCTGGCTACCAAACGGGAATTTCCGGATGAGGGTTCGCTGGTACAGGAACTAATCAACGGCAAGGCCCATGCCATCCTTATTTCATCGCCCCTGCCGGCTTTTACCGCCCTGAAATATCCGGACAAACTCTTCTTTATACCGACTCCGCTGAAATCCTATCCCATCAGTTTCGGGGTCAGGAAGGGCGATGCGGATACGCTGGCCTATTTCAACAACTGGATTACCGTAAAAAGAAATCAGGGCTGGCTCAAGGATACGGCCACCTACTGGTTCCAATCGCAAAAGTGGAAATCCAAAATCCAATAATCATGCAACAATTAAAAACAAAGGGGGCGGAAGCCTGTCCGCCCCCTTGGCATAAAATATGAAAAAGAAAAAAATCAACCGCACCGATTTAGTTGTACTAACATGCGTTTCTATTTTGCTCATCTATGTGATTTACCGGTTGACCATCGGGTTCAGCTACCGATGGAACTGGTCCGTGATGCCCCAATACCTTTTCCGCTTTGATGCAGAAAGCGGCAAATGGGTGCCGAACATGCTGATAAACGGCCTGCTGGCCACGATCCGGATCAGTATCTGGGGAACAATCCTGGCCACTGTCATCGGGGTTGTCATGGGGCTGTGCAGGACAAGCCAGAGCCTTTTTCTCCGGCTGATCAGCCGTACCTATGTTGAGCTGATTCGTAACATCCCGCCACTGGTCATCATATTTCTTTTTTATTTTTTTATCAGCGATCAGATCATGCCGCTGCTCGGGATCGATTACCTGATAGAATCATTATCCGGGGAAATGGAAGGCGTTTTACGATTTTTTTTCGCCGATCCCGTATATGCATCAAACTTTTTCTCTGCCCTGATCACGCTTGCCACTTTTGAAGGCGCCTATATCACGGAAATTGTCAGGGCCGGCATCCAGGCCATTGAAAGGGGTCAGTGGGAAGCATCCTACGCTCTGGGCATGTCGCAATGGCAACAGATGCGCCATATTATCCTTCCCCAGGCCACCACACAGATACTCCCGCCCCTGGGGGGCCAGTTCATCTCCCTGGTCAAGGATTCAGCCATCGTCTCTGTCATCTCCATCCAAGAACTCACATTCATGGGCACGGAGCTGATGTCCGGCACCTATCTGACAATAGAGATATGGACTATCGTCACTGCGCTCTATCTCATGATCACGCTGCCCTGTTCGCTGCTGGTGGAGCGGCTTGAAATTTACATGTCCAGGAGCCGTGCCTGAAACCCGGTTTTCCCCTGAATAACTGAATATTTGATATAAGGCTAAGCGAGTTTTTGCAACACGGCGTAATTGGCTCTTAGAGGCTATTAGCAGGCGAATCCGGGCATATTTTTAAAGATAGAGGATATAAATACGATGGTTATGCTCGACATGGCAGGCGCAAAACAACTATTTTACAGTGAAATTTGAAGCTGTAGATCGCCCTTGGTAACTGAGGTAGCTATAAGGAAAGGGTGAATTAAAAAAAAATAAGCAGGATAGCTGAATGACGACAGGTTATGCTATCTGTACACCATATTTTCGCAATATATCTTTTTGGGTAACTTTTTCGTGGACACCGGTCAGCATAAGGACATCGCGGCCGCAAAGAATAAAGACTTCGTAAGCGTCAAAAATGGCGTAACGGTCTTGTGTCAAAAATGATAAGTTTGTTGCCGTTTTCTTCTTGGACTTTTTTTCAAAATTTGCGGATTCCTGTATATGTGCTATCTTTTTCCAATTTATCTTGCT
>Ga0307991_1000672_pt1 | contig 24439 bp, 8 predicted proteins | sample EllFjometagen131_FD_203146 | JGI IMG/M metagenome (GOLD analysis project Ga0307991, IMG submission 203146) | Marine microbial communities from Ellis Fjord, Antarctic Ocean - #131 | ecosystem: Environmental > Aquatic > Marine > Unclassified | place: Southern Ocean | collected 2014-10-08 | reverse complement strand
CTTCCTCCGCTGACTCCTGTTCCTGAATATGTACCGCCGGAAGGATTTCCTCCTGTCAGAGAAAATGGAGCAGAATTAAGGCAAACATTGTTAAAAGAACTCAAAGTTACAGTTGGCAAAGCATTAACAATAATATTTTGTGTTGTAGAATTTGTACAACTATTAGCATCAGTGTATGAGTAAGTTATTATATGAGTACCTATACCGGCAGTAGCAGGATTAAAACTTCCACTGCTAACACCTGTTCCCGAATAAGTACCGCCAGCGGGATTCCCTCCTGATAAAGTAAAAGTTGCAGCATCCACACAAACATCACTAAAAGAACTTAAAGTAACAACTGGCAAAGCATTAACAATAATATTTTGTGTTGTAAAATTTGTACAACTATTAGCATCAGTGTATGAATAAGTTATTGAATGAGTTCCTGCTCCAGCAATAATAGGATTAAAAATTCCATTGCTGACTCCTGTTCCGGAATAAGTGCCACTAGATGGGTTTCCACCTGTTAATGTAAAAGCAGCAGCATCCACACAAACATCACTGAAAGAACTTAAATTAACAGTTGGTAAAGCAATAACATTAATATTTTGAGTAGTAAAATTTGTACAACTATTCCCGTCAGTGTATGAATAAGTAATTACATGAGTTCCCACACCTGCAGTAGCAGGATTAAAACTTCCTCCGCTGACTCCTGTTCCTGAATATGTACCGCCGGAAGGATTTCCTCCTGTCAGAGAAAATGGAGCAGAATTAAGGCAAACATTGTTAAAAGAACTCAAAGTTACAGTTGGCAAAGCATTAATTATAATTATTACAGAATCTGTTTTAGAAGAACATGGTCCTAAAGTAAGAGCATCTAAATATATTTTAACAGAACCATTTATTATATCATTAATGTTGGGGATATAATAAGTGTTTAAAGATAGTGTAGAACCAAAAGTTCCATTTCCTGAACTATGCCAAAATATAGATGAATTATTTACTGTAGTAGCATTTTGCAAAATTATATTATCTCCTGCACAAATATTATTAACTGAACCAATACTAACTATAACTTCATCATAGACAGTTGTACTATCAAAAGAAGAATTTTGGCAACCATTCACATCACTGAAACTATATTGAATAATATTTTCCCCATTTATAGCAAGATTGGGATTAAAACTATTATTAATGATTCCATTACCTGAAAATGTACCTGATGCAGGGCTTCCGGTAAGATTTGCTATTGCATCTGTTTTGCAGTAAACTGAATCCAACCCAGAAAAACTTACTGTTGGTAAAGATAAATATATAACAGTTTTCTGAGCAGAATTATTACCGCATGGAGAAATCCCATTTGCTATAAGAGTAAATGTATTATTACCACTTTGAATATCTGTTAAACTTGGAATATAATAAGGATTGGTTATAGAATTATTAGAAAAAATACCAGTTCCATTACTTGACCAAATTAATGATGAATAATTTTGAGCTGTAGCATTATTGAGATAAACAGTGTCTCCTTTGCAAACAGAATCGTTAAGACCTGCATTAACTACAGGTAAATCAAATATGCTTGTATTTATAGATAAAGAATTTGAGCAATTATTTATATCAATATATGAGTAAGTAATAGATTTTATACCTAAGCCTGCAATTGATGGATTGAATGAAGTATTTAAAATCCCTGCTCCTGAAAAAGTACCTCCTGTAGGAGTTCCTACTAAATTAACAGTAGGTGAGTTTATACAATATGAATTACCAAGCCCAGTGAAATTTACAATAGGAAGTGGATTAACATTAACATATTGAGTGTCTGTATTAGAACAACCGTTTATATCTGGCAAAGAAGTATATGTCATCATATGATAACCGGAACCGGCAGTTGAAGGATTAAAAGTTGTACCGGATATTCCCGGACCTAAAAATTGTCCTCCTGAAGGATTTCCAGTTAAAGTAACCGGAGTTGAGTTTAGGCAGTATTGATTTGATAGTCCTGAAAAACTTACTGTTGGTTGAGGGAAAACACTAACACTCTGAAAAGCAGAGTTAAAACACCCATAAGTATCAATAAATGAATAAGAAATAATATGAGTTCCTACACCGGCATTAAAAGGATTGAAAATATTTGAAGTAACACCTGAACCAGAAAATGTACCGCCTGTAGGTGTTCCAATCATAGTTACAGGTGGAGAAGATGTGCAATAAGTATTTCCAAGCCCTGAAATCTGTGTATTTGGTTTTGGATGAACTATAACTTGTGCAAAAGTATTATTAGAGCATCCATTTTGATCAATATAAAGGTATCCAATATTATGAGTTCCTGTTCCTGCATTTATAGGTGAAAATGTATTTCCACTTATTCCGGAACCAAGAAAAGTTCCACCGGAAGGTGAACCGGTTAATGTAACTGTAGGATTATCTATACAATAGTCGCTTAATAAACCACTAATAGTAAGTGGAGTTGGAGGTAAAACAGTTGTTTCATTTGTATCGTAATTAATACAAGCATTATTATCTGAATAACTATAAATAATTGAATATGTCCCAACTCCTGCATTTACAGGATTAAAAGTATTCCCAGATATTCCTGTTCCAGAAAAAGTACCCCCTGATGGAATACCTAAAAGTATTGAAGGATTACCGTATAAACAATAAATTGAATCTAATCCTGTAAAGCTAACTGTGGGTAATGGATTTATATTAATATTCATACTGTCAGCATTACTACATTGATTTGAATTAGTAACTGAATACTTAAGATTATGAGTTCCCACACCAAGAACTGATGGATTCAATATAGAAGTTTGATTATTGTTTATATAAAAAGTGCCCCCGGGTGGGCTTGCACTTAAATTTACTAAGGCGTCATCAATGCAATATTGGTTTAATATTCCCGATAAATTAATAATTGGATTAGCATTTACAGAAACTGATAATGTATCAGGATCACTTAGACAATTGTTTGCTGATGTTTGAAGAATATAATTTCCACTAAGGTTGGTTTGTGCATTTAAAAAAACATTATTTTGTTGAGTTGAAGAATAGTTATTAGGTCCATTCCAAATATAACTCGCACTGGATATTCCTGCAGAACCATTTAACCAAAGCATATCACCTTCACATACTGGTGCATTTGAAGATATCACAGGTATTGGCATATTATTATCTACAACAACAAATGATTTCGAGTAACAACTTTGATTTGCCTGACCTTCATCCACCAAAAGATTTATTGTATAATTCCCATTTGTTGTAAATATAAAAGGTTGAGGATGTTTAACCGTTTGGGATGGATAAGGAGGGTTTAAGCAAGAAGGAACTTTAATTTTAGTAAAAGTATTATTACCTAAATTAGTAGTAAAAGTATATATATTATCTCCACTACGTAACCAATTTGAGAACGAATGAGGAAAATTTACACTTCCATTACTTGTGATTGTTTGAGCAGTGATTGCTCCGGTAATTCCGTTTGTAAATGATAATTTATAAAGTGAATTATTCTCTCCACAAACATATCCGAAAATGTTATTACAATCCCAAAGTATGGTAATGTCTCTTGGATTCACTAGAAGGTTACTAGGATTACCCAGGTTTTGGCTTGTAGGATTATTGGATAGTGAGCTTCCAAAAGAAATTCTTGTTATAGAATTATTTTGCTTATTTCCTACAAAAAGATACCATGAATTATTTAAAAAAACAGGACAAACACCTGTTGGCGTACTTAATCCAAGATTTGAAAAATGTTGAATACTTGGATTGTTTGCTAAACTGGAACCAAAGGATAGTCGAGTGATAGTATTATTGACATAATTGGCAGTTAAACCATACCAATTTGAACCATCTTTTACAAGATGTAGATCAACCGGATAAGATTGTAAGGATGCCGAGACAGATGTAATGGTTGGACTATTAGACAATGAAGAACCAAATGATAATCTGCGAAGATGGTTACCCATTGAACCCCCAATAATATATCCATACCATGAGCCATTATCATATTGAATATCTATTGCCTCGGTTCCAGTAGGAATATTTGTAATAGATAAATTACTCCAAGTAGGTGTATTATCTAAACTATTTCCAAAAAATAATCGTACAAGTTTACCATTATAATGATTAAGAGAAAAAAGATAATAATTATTACCATCTTTTACTAATGCTGATGAACTATGTGAAGCAACATTCGGGAATGTACCAATATTCGAAAAATTTGCTGAATTATAATTATATGTACCCCCTTGGCAGAAGTTCCAATAGAAAGAGTTACCAGTTGATAAGTTAGCAACTTGAGTTTGACAATTGCGATATGCTGTATCAGGGAATAAAAATAAAGATTGTGCATTAAATGCTGAATTAACGTTTATCGACATAATAAATATTTCACCACGAGTTGAATTATAATATGGGGCACCAGCAGCAATTTCAATTTTGCCGTCATTGTTAATATCACCAATATGTGCAACGCTCCATCCAAATCTAATACTACCGCTTATTAAAGGTATATCAAGGTAACTAATTATCTTAATTACGGATGCTGTTGAGTTTGAGTTTAATCCAATGATATAGACGGCCCCCTTGTCACTTCCATATCTATAAGCTCCTACTAAAAGGTCTTTTGTTCCATTCCCATCAATGTCGCAAGTTGATGTGACATCTTGACCAAAAGAAGAATAATATGCTATTGCATTACTGGGTATTCCATTATTACCATTGCTGATTTTATAGAATCCTTTTACCGAACCATTTGAGTTTAGTTTAATAATATATACTGCGCCGCAATTTAAACCTCCATCATCATCATAGAATGCACCAACAGCAATATCAGGAATATTGTCATTGTCAATATCACCTATTCCACAAACGCTGTTTCCAAAAGCATCATTATTATCTATTGGTGCATTGAAATTAGTAACTCCATCATAGATTTTATAGTGGGTTTTCACAGTCCCATTTGTGTCTAATGTCAGCACCCAACAAGCACCTTTATTAGTTCCTCCACCGTTATCAGCAGAATTGCCAACAACAATATCAGAAATATAATCATTATTAATGTCACCAATACATTTAACACTAACTCCAAATAATTTGCCGGACACAAGAGGAAGTCCACCTGTACCATAGCCTGATAAAGAACTAATTTTCTGACAAGATTTTACAGTTCCGTTTGAATTCATAAATAAGATTCGAACTGAACCTGTATTACTTCCTCCTTCTGGATCATAATATGCTCCGACAGCAATATCAGGAACACCATCATTATCTAAATCTCCAAGACCACAAACGGAAATTCCAAACTGGGATAAATTTGCTAATGCACAACTAAGGTTCCCACTTGTACTTGAAATCTTAGAGTAAGACTTAACAGTTTTATTAGTGTCTAAATACAAAATGTAAATGGCTCCTCTATCAGTTCCTCCATCATCATCTAAACAAGCTCCTACTGCAATATCCATTATGCCATCATTATTTAAATCTCCTATCGTATCCATAGATACTCCAAAAGCATCAACATTATCAAGAATTGCAGTAAATCCACCAATATTTGTTGTTATTTGTTGATAAGATTGAACTGAACCAATTTGTGCATTAGTTGAACTAAACAGTATTATTAAAAATGCAAATACTAGAGTTATGGTTTTCATATTATTAAGTATTTATTTTATGCTTGATTTTATTTAAAACCTAACATATTTAACAAATAAAAATTAGACATTATTTTATTAGAAAGGTTTAAAATATGTAAATAATATTTGTTTATTGCGGTTAAAGTATTTATAATTAATGCTTAATTAAAAACAAATTTACAAAATATTTATTATATATATAGGAAAAATAGATTTTTTTATTCGACTGAATAAATTTTAATTCCTTTTTCGGTGAGGAGAAATAATTTTTGTTCAATTCTTAAGCTGCTAAAATTTTTCAAAGGCAAGTCGGTAATTGTTTCTTCGAGAGTTTTCAGATTGTAGGATATTATTTTCGAATTTTTTGAATAAAGAAGCAAATCTTCTTTCAATTGGAAAGATGTCAGATTATAAAATGGGATTGTCTTTAAATATGCTCCATATCTGTCGAAAACTAAAATTCCATGTTCGGGAGCATTAAGATAAACTTTGTTGTTTTTTTCAATCAGGAAGTTTGGATTGATGTTGTAACCGAGAGTTTGAGTGAGATTTCCGCTTTCAAGGTTAATTTTTAAATATTTATCAATGCGGATTAGTTGAAAGCTATTTGGATTATAAACCCAAAGTCCGTTGTCATAGGAAGAACAAACTAATGAAGATTGCTCAAGACGGAGATTTTCAAGAGAAATACTGCTGCCACTTAAACTTAGCGTATTATCCAAAAAGTCTATTTGTCCGAAATCTTGGTGGAAGACAAGAATTTTTAAAGGATTTTCAGCATCAACAAAAGAAATGTTGCCGGCGTTCATATTGCAATATGTTTTTTCCTGCTTTCCCGAATTGTCAAATTTTGTTAATTTGTTTCCGTCAATAAGATAGATGTTTCCAAATTTATCAGTAGTAATAAAGTTGCCGGTGGCATTAATAGTTCTTTCAAGTATAAATTCAGATGATTGAAATGATACAAAAAGTATAAGTATTAGAAGTTTGAAAATATATTTCATCTGTCTAAATTTTGTTATTTGAGTGATATTTTGATTTGTAAATTTAGTAAGTTCTCAACTATCATCTGTTAAAAATTTAGCATTTATTTACTCTCAATATATAAATAGCCGCTAATTTGCTAATGTTTATTCGCGTATTAGCGGCTATAATTTAATCATTTTCTTTTGTGTTTAAAATTAAATATTAATGTTTCATGTGTATAATTATTAGAAGTCTCCTTAATTCAATTTTAAAATTTTGTCAACATAAAATCTATTATTAGATAAACGGGGAACTTTGTTTTGCCCTCCGAGTTTTCCTTCGGATTTCAACCAGTTATAGAAAGTGTTTTTATTCATAATTCGAATAATTGGTTTTCTTAAGATTAAGTTGTTGTATCTTTTAGCTTCATAATCGGAGTTTAAAGATTTTAAAGCATTGTCAAGGACTTCAGTAAAATAGTTAATATCATCGGGTTCGGATTCAAATTCAATTAACCACTCATGAGCAGCATTTTTCTTGTCATTGAAATAAATAGGTGCAGCTGTGTACTCGTTAATAATTGCTTTAGATTTTTCGCAAGCAATTGCTATAGCGTTTTCAGCATTGTCAATTATAAGTTCTTCGCCACAAGCGTTTATAAAACTTTTTGTTCGACCTGTGATTTTTATTCTGAAAGGATATAAAGATGTAAACTTAATTGTATCACCAATCATATATCGCCATAATCCTGCATTTGTCGAAATAATTATTGCATAGTTTTTATTTAACTCAACTTCGCTTAATGATAATGTAGCAGGATTTTCATCATTAATATTTTCGCTAGGCAGAAATTCATAATAAACACCATAATCAAGCATTAGCAGAAGTTCATCGGAATTGCTTTTGTCTTGAATACCAAAGAAGCCTTCGGAAGCATTATAGGTTTCAATATAATTCATTTTTGATGGAGCAATTTTTTTAAATTGTTCTTTGTAGGGATTAAAATTAACTCCGCCATGAGCGTAACATTCAAGGTTGGGCCATACTTCTTCAAGATTATCTTTTCCTGTTATTTCCAGAACATGTTTGAGTAATAATAATGTCCATGAGGGAACTCCTGAAATATTAGTAACATTATCCTTAGATGTTATTTTTGCCATCTTGTTTATTTTACTTTCCCATTCATCCATCAGGGCAACTGAGAGATTTGGAGTTCTACTAAATTCAGCCCAGAAAGGCAGGTTTTGAATAATAATTGCAGAAAGGTCGCCATAGTATGCATTATTATTTATTTCTCCCATTCTGTGGCTTCCTCCAATTGCAAGACCTTTCCCATCAAAAATCATTGTGTTAGGATTATTGTTGCAATAAATTGAAAGCATGTCTTTTCCTCCTTTGAAATGACATTCTTCAAGTGCTTCTTGGCTAACAGGAATATATTTGCTTTTAAAGTTTGTTGTCCCTGAAGATTTTGCAAACCATTTAATATTTGAATGCCATAAAATATTTTGTTCTCCATTTCGTAGGCGGTCAATGTATGGTTTTAAAGATTCATAATTATTTAGAGGGACTCTGTTTTTGAACTGCTCAATATTTTTAATAGATTTATAATCGTATTTTAATCCCCACTCGGTATTTTTTGCTGAAGTGATTAGTTTTTTAAACCATTCCGATTGAACATCGTGTGGGTATTTGACAAATAAATCAATCTGATGAATTCTCTTTTTTATAACCCAAGATAATAATGAATTTAATAATAAAGGCATTATTTTTTTTATTTAATAAACGTAAATTATATTACTATAGGGGACTTCTAATAATTTCTTTTTTTCAAAAAACAAATATACTTAATTTTTAATTTTATTTCTGTTCTGTGAAAATAATATTTAAAGGAATTTTATTTTTTAGTAAATTTGTACAACAAAAAAATAATGATAAGCTTTCCAAATTGTAAAATAAATCTCGGATTGTCAGTTGTTGAAAAAAGAACTGACGGATTTCATGATATTGAAACAGTATTTTATCCATTGAAATTATGCGATGTTATTGAAATAATTATTTCGCAGGATAATAAGTCTGATTTTCAAATTTCAGGAATTCCAATTAATGGCAATTCTGATACAAATTTATGTATAAAAACTTATGAATTATTGAAGACTAAGTTTAATCTTCATGATGTTCAAATTCATTTGCACAAAAACATTCCTGTTGGTGCCGGATTAGGTGGTGGTTCTTCTGATGCTGTTTTTACAATGAAATTATTAAATGAACTGTTTTTACTACAGTTGTCAGAAGCAGAACAAATAAATTATTCAAAAAAAATTGGTAGCGATTGTGCTTTTTTTGTTAATAATAGCCCAGTTTTTGCTTATGAAAAAGGGGATAAATTCGAAGCAATCGATATTAACTTAAAAGAATATTATTTGGTTCTTGTTAAACCTAATGTTTCAGTTGATACTTCTTTTGCTTACTCGAAAATTATTGCAAAGAAGCCGAAAAATTCTATTAAAGAAATTATTAAATTACCAATATCTGAATGGAAACAATTTTTGAAAAATGATTTTGAAGATGTTATTTTTGAAGAATTCCCTGAAATTGAAAAAGTGAAAAATCAATTGTACGATTTGGGAGCTATTTATTCTTCGATGAGTGGAAGTGGTTCGGTAGTTTATGGGATTTTCAAAAACAAAATTAATATTAAAGATTTTTTTAATAATTGTTTTACCTGGCAGGGAAAGCTATAAAGTTTTATAATTGGATTTATTTTGGTGCAGTTTTTAATAAGTAAAAAGCAAGAAAAATAAAGAAAATATTTGGAATCCATACAGCCACTAAAGGAGATAAATTTCCATAGGTGGCAAAGGTGCTCGAAATCTGCATAAATAAAATAAATGCAAAACTGATTATTAAACCTGTTGCCAGATGTAAGCCGATGCCACCTCTTAACTTACGACTTGAAAGAGAGACCCCAATAAGCGTAAGCACAATTGTTGCAAACGGAAAAGAAATTCTTTTGTTTTTTTCAACTTTGTAAAATGCAACATTTTTCGAACCTTTTAATGTTTCAGTTTTAATGAATTTTCTTAGTTGAGAATAGTTCATCACCTCAACATTTTTAAGTTTTACAACAAAAATTTCGGGTGTGAAATTTAAAAGAGTATCTAATGTTTCTCCACGGGTAATTTTTTCTTCCAAACCATTTACTTCCCTGATAAAATATCTGTTAAGTTGCCATTTGCCTGTTAGAGAATCCCATTTGATTGACTCTGAACTAAGTTTATATGATAAAACATTATTATTTATTTTTTCTATAGTAAATCTTTGGCCGGTTTCATATTCATTATTATAACTTTCAACATAGATAAATTCTCCCGGCTTGGTTTGAATGTGTATATTCCTGTTTGTGTTTCTGTATCTATTTCTGACATAAATTGATTCAAACTCGAGTCTTTCTTTATTAGAATGTGGGATAACAAAGTTTGCAAGACAGAATGTCAAAATTGTAATAAAAAGTGCTGAAATCAAATAAGGAACTAACATTCTTCGGAAACTAACACCGCTGCAGAGTATAGCAACTATCTCGGTGTTTGCAGCCATTTTTGCTGTGAAATAAACAACAGCAATATAAGTAAATAGGGGAGTGAATAAATTAATAAAAAAAGGAACAAAGTTAAAATAATAGTCAAAGATTATTGCTCTAAGAGGTGCTTGATTTTCAATAAAATCATCAACTTTCTCAGAGATGTCAAAAACTATAACAATAATAATAATCAAACTGATGGAAAAGAAAAATGTTCCAAGGAATTTTTTTATTATATAATAATCAAGCTTTTTCATTCATGCTTTATTTATTGACTCTTATTTAAATTCTTTTCTATGTTTTTCGCACATTTTTTATTATAATCTTTGTGCTAATTTTATAATAGATTTATTTTTCCATTCAAAGAAAGTTCCAGCATTAATATTTCCCCTCGCTTGCTCCATAATCCAAGAATAAAAAGCAAGATTATGAAGACTTGCAATCATGGGACCTAATATTTCTTTAGCAGTAAACAAATGCCTGAGATAAGCTTTAGTATATTGTTTGTCAACAAAAGATGTCCCTTGATTGTCAATTAAAGAAAAATCATTTTTCCATTTTTCGTTTTTTATGTTTATTATTCCATTTTGTGTGAATAACATACCGTTCCTGCCGTTTCTTGTCGGCATAACACAATCAAACATATCAACTCCAAGAGCAATGTTCTCAAGAATGTTAACAGGAGTTCCAACTCCCATTAAGTAACGAGGTTTATCTTTTGGTAGTATATTGCAAACTAATTCAGCTATTTCATACATAACTTCACTTGGTTCTCCAACTGATAATCCGCCGATTGCATTTCCCTGACAATCTTTTGAAGCAATAGTTTCTGCTGATTTTTTTCTTAAATCTTTATAAATACTTCCCTGAACAATAGGAAATAAAGCTTGTGAATATCCGTATTGATTTTCTGTGATATTAAAATGTTCTATACATCTTTGCAGCCAATCATGAGTTAGATTCATAGACTTTTCAGCATATTCATAATCGCATGGATAAGGTGTGCATTCATCAAAAGCCATAATAATATCTGCACCAATTATTCTTTGAATATCAATAACTTTTTCGGGAGAAAAAAGATGTTTTGAACCATCAATATGAGATGAAAATGCTACACCTTGCTTTGAGATTTTTCTTGTAGAGGAAAGTGAATAAACCTGATATCCGCCGCTGTCTGTAAGAATAGGTTTGTTCCAGCCGTTGAATTTATGCAATCCGCCAGCTTGTTTTATTATCTCCAATCCTGGTCTCAGATATAAATGATAAGTGTTTCCAAGAATAATTTGAGCTTTTATATCTTCGTGCAATTCTTTCAAATGAACTGCTTTAATGGTTCCGGCAGTACCAACAGGCATAAATACTGGTGTTTGAATTTTGCCATGCTCAGTTATAATCTCTCCTGCTCGAGCATTTGAATGCGGGTCAAAATGTTGTATCTTAAATTTCATTCTTTTTGAAAAAGCTAAAAATAAACAATGCCTGCAAAAGTAAGAATTTGTTTTTATTAGTCTTTATTGTATTTGTAAGAAAACTTATATAATTAATTTTTTCTTGTAAGTTCTGACATTTTTTAAACATAAGTTGTTAGTAAATTTATTTTTGGATTTTATTTCAGCAATGCTTTATAAGTAAATTTGTAAAAAAAAAGTGAAGATTACTCCCGAAATAATTGAAATTAGTCTGAATGTAGTGTTTGTGATTTTTATTATATCTACTGCTGTTCAGCTACTTTACTATTGGGGGATTTTTAGTCGGCTTGCATTTTTTAAATCACGAAATATTAATAATGAAAAACAGCCTGTTTCTGTTGTTATCGCCGCAAGTAACGAATATGATAATCTAAAAGAAAATTTGTCATTAATTCTTGAACAGGATTATCCTGATTTTGAAGTCATAGTTGTTAATAATTACTCAAATGACGATAGTGAATATTTTTTAAAAACATTTTCAGAAAAATATGATAATATAAAAATAATTACTATCCCTGAAAATTTGAATTTCTTTAAAGGGAAAAAATTTCCTTTATCCGTAGGAATTAAATCTGCAAAAAACGAATTACTTTTATTAACTGATGCTGATTGCAAACCAAAATCAAAAAATTGGATAAGCGAAATGCAATCAGGTTTTGGGGAAAATACCGAACTTGTTCTTGCTTATGGAGCTTATGAAACAAAAAAAGGATTTTTGAATAGTATTATTCGTTCCGATACACTTCAAATAGCAATTCAATATTTTTCCTTTTCGCTTATTGGGCAAACATATATGGGCGTTGGAAGGAACTTAGCTTATAAAAAATCTTTGTTTATTGCCAATAAAGGTTTTTCATCACATTACAAAATAAGCTCGGGAGATGATGACCTTTTTATTAATAAAGTTGCTATCAAAAAAAATACGAACATTATTATTAATCACCAAAGCCATACTTTATCAACACCAAAAGAAACTTTTTCAGAATGGACAAAACAGAAGAAAAGGCATCTTACAACAGCTAATTTGTATAAATTTAAACATAAATTTTTGCTGGGAAATTACTCCCTAAGTCAGTTTATGTTTTATTTATCATCTGTTATTCTACTTATAATGCTTTATAATATCAAAATTGTATTGCCGTTAATACTAATAAAGTTGTTTAGCCAGCTATTTATTTTTAAAAAATGTATGATAAAGTTGGATGAAAAAAAAATATTATTAATTTCGCTTATTACTGAAATAATATTAATGTTCATAATTCCTGTTTTGTCATTTTCAAATTTATTATTCAAAACCGATAAATGGAAGTAAATCCTAATTTAACCGAAAAAGCGTTACGCGATTATAAGTTGGTTTGTTTGGCAAAAGAAACCGGCAACCAAAAAGCCTATGCCGATTTGATGAATTTTTACAGAGATTCCATTTATTTCATGCTTTTGAAAATGACTAATAATGCTTCTGATGCTGATGATTTGACAATTGAAGCTTTCGGAAAAGCCTTTAAAAAACTTCATCAATATACTCCTGAATATGCTTTTAGCACATGGCTATTTAAAATTGCTTCAAACAATTGTATTGATTTTATCCGTAAAAAAAAGAAAAATACTTTTTCGATGGATAGACATTATCAAGATCAAGAAGGAACAGAGTTGGCAAATTCTATCCCTGCAAATATTTTAGACCCCGAAGAAAGTTTTATCAAAAATCAAAAAATTAAAATGATGCGTCTGATTGTGGAAAGACTAAAACCGCATTACAGAACTCTAGTTGAACTTCGCTATTTTAAAGAATATTCTTATGAAGAAATTGCACAAGAATTATCCTTACCACTTGGTACTGTTAAAGCACAATTATTTAGAGCAAGAGAATTTCTTTTTAACATTATGAAAGGCTCAAAAGGAAAAATTTGAGAAAAATAACCTTCCAATTTTAAAGTTTTAAGTTTACCCTAATTATTGTTTAAGCATTTAAAAATTGATGTTTGTTAATGATTTATAACAATAAAAATGTATTGAAATATTATCTTTATATTTTTTAATACAAATAATTAATGCGTATTTATTGACTGACAGTTTATTAGCAAAATTATAAGAAAATTTTTTTTCTTAGAAAAAAATTAATACCTTTATGGTCTTTTTTAAAGCAACCTTTTTAAAAAATAAAGATTGTCTATTATTAACAATATTAATATATTATTATTACTATAATACAGTATTAATAATAAAAGAAAAATCCAGGATTAGAATAAATCTATTTTTTAATTTGATCTGTGTTTTTGATTATTAAAAAAATATTATCTTACTCAATAAGATAAGAAGATTCAAGAAAAAATAAACAAATTATACAATTTTAAAAAAATAATTATGAAAAAATCAATTACAATTTTCCAATTAGGGATATTAGTCTTAGCACTTTTTATAGCCCAAACTTCATTTTCACAATCAGCAAGCTGGGATTATAACGTAACAGGTTCATCCTGCTCAGCCATAGATATGACAGGAGCAATCAGTCTTGGAGCCGGCGGTGATGAAATGGGTTACCAAACAAATTGGCCTTTTATATTCACAGTTTATAATAACACATACCTGACATCAAATGTTGTTGCGATGAATAGCAATGGTTTTATAAGATTTGACGGATTAGTATCTTTAGCAGCCCGATATGGACAAATCCCAACAAGTGATGCTCAGTACGGTCAATTTTTATCTTACGGTGGAGATACAGATGGAAAAACTGTTGGAAATGTAATGAAAAAACTAAGCGGCACTGCTCCATCGAGAATTTTAACAATAGCTTTTACATATTATACTTTTTACTTAGGCTCAACGATTTACCACGCAGATATACAAGTAAGTTTTTATGAAACAAGTAATGAAATCAGGGTAAGATATGCAAATTGTGGTGGTACAACAAATCCTGCCGACGAACTCGGAATGAATGCAGGCGATGGAACTTATGGCACCGATATAGGATTATTTCCAACCTCAGATACATGTTATACATTTTCACCAGGCTCAGCAGTAGTAGTTAATGACCCCACAAATTTCACAGCAACACCATTTTCATCCAATCAAATAAATCTTTCATGGATAAAGAATTTAGCCAACAATAATGTGATGATAGCCTACAATACAACTAATAGTTTTGCAACACCGACAAATGGTGTAACTTACGCTTTAGGAACTCAGATTTCACCCGGACAAGGAACTATTTTGTACACAGGAACTGGAACAAGTTTTAATCATTCCAGTTTACCTCCCAGTACTCAGTATTATTACAAAATATGGTCATATAACGGAACCCCGATTTATTCAGCAGGAGTTGACACATTTGCTACTACTATTCCGGTTGCTGACCCATCAAATTTCGCAGCAACAACTTTCAGTTCCTCTCAAATAGACTTGAGTTGGATAAAAAATCTTGCAAACAATAATGTTATGGTTGCTTATAATACAACAAATTTATTTGCAACTCCAACCAATGGAATAGGATATATTGTAGGCAATCAAATATCAACGGGACAAGGAACGGTTATTTATAAAGGAAGCGGAACATCCTATAATCATATTAGCTTACCTTCGGGAACGCATTATTATAAAATCTGGTCCTATGATGGAAGCACATATTATTCAAATGGCCAAGCAGCAAATGCCACCACGGTTTCAGTGAATAATCCAGCATCATTAAATGCAACAACAGCAAGTGCAAGCCAAATTGATTTGGCATGGACAAAAAACACATTAAATCAAGATGTTATGATTGTCCAGAATTCAATTAATAATTTTGCTACTCCTTCAAACGCTTATACATATTGGGTAGGTGCCGGATTAGGACCAAATGGAGGAATTGTTAAATATTTAGGAAGTGCAACTGCATATTCTGATACAGCTTTAAATTTTAGCACAACTTATTATTATAAAGCATTTTCTTATGATGCAAATCATTATTACTCGATAGGTTTATTAGATAGTGCAACAACTTTAGCACCTGGAATATCAAATTTTCCATATGAACAAAATTTTGATTCTGTTTCACCAGCAACATATTCCACTTATCCAAGTTGTGCAGGTTCATATATACTTACAGAAGGCACAACTTTTTTTGAATGGCAAAACGTTATTAATGACAATATTGACTTTATTCCAGTAATAGGGTCACCATATCCTGCTTACTCAGGACCAAATGGTGACCATACTTCCGGTTCTGGAGTTTACTTATATGCAACTTCATATTACAATTGTCAATACCAAACAGCTTACCTTCAAAGTCCTATTTTTAATTTCACTAATACATCAAACCCCACATTGCAATTCTATTATCATATGTATGGCTCTACTATGGGAACATTATCAATTCAGGTTTCTACAAACGGAGGAACAACATGGTCTTCAAATTTATGGACTAAATCGGGTCAACAACATTCAAACGCATCAGCTCCATGGTCATTAGCATCTATCAGTCTTGCCTCATATGGAACAATGTCAAATATAAAAGTAAGGTTTAAAGCAACAACTGGTGGGTATTATAGTGACATGGCTATTGATGATATAAGAATATTTAATTCTCAACCTATGGTTTATTCTTCAAGCACTTGTAGTCAAAATACTGAACCTGTGATTCATGGTCAAACAAAGCAGGAAATTATGAAAATAAAAATTGTAACTAATGGAGACCAAAGTCCGATTTCAGCTACTCAGTTTACGATTGGAACTGCTGGTACTAATTCTTTATTAGATATTACTAACGCTAAAATCTATTATACTGGCTCAAGCTCTAATTTTGCCACAACAAATCAGTTCGGAGGAACTGTAGGTTCACCTACAAGTTCTTTCCCAATAACTGGTTCTCAAGCCTTAGTTCAGGGAAGTAATTATTTTTGGCTAACTTATGATATTCCAACATCAGCAGTATTTGGCAATTATGTTGATGCATGTTGTACTCAAATAACAGTTGGTACTTCATCACAAACTCCTACAGTTACTTGTCCAACGGGCAACAAGGAAATAAAAGGATATCAAACAATAATTGCCGGTACTAGCCCAACATACTCAATGCCTTTGCACTACTATTATAATTCGGCATGTGAAATGATTTATACGTCTGCCGAAATGGGAACTGCAAAAGATATTTCCAAACTAGCTTTTTATAAATCATCAGGTACAGATATTACTCATAACATCCAAAATGTAACAATATATATTAAAAACTCAAGTGCTTCAACACTTGCAAGTGGTTCATATTCACTTAGTGGTTACATACAAGTTTTTAATGGTGCTTTCCCAAACAATGCTACTAATGGTTGGATGGAGATTTCATTATCCACTCCATTTACTTATGATGGAACAAGTAATGTACAAGTTTTAGTTTTACAACAAAAGGGTACTTATTTTGCTAATTATCCAAATTGGAGATATGGATTTGTAACTGTCAGCAATAGATGTCGATATGATAATGATTTTTATGATTCACCTCAAAACTTAACCTTATTAGCATCTAATAGATTGCCTAATATTCGATTCCAATATGAACTTCCAAGTTTAATGGAATATTCACATTGTACCTCAGCTCAACCTAATACTTCTTTTGTAAAACCTGGTGATGCAAACCAAGCAGTAATAAGATTGGATGTAGTTACTAACAACAGTGTTAATCCATTAAAAGTTAAAGGTTTTACTCTAAACACAAATGGAACAACTAGTTTGTCTGATATTTCTAATGCTAAAATTTATTATACCGGAAGTAATAATGCTTTTTCAGCAACTAATCAATTTGGTTCAACTATTACAGCACCAGGGGCTACACTTACTTTTGGTAATGATAGTGCTTCATTACAAGGCGGAACAAATTATTTCTGGTTAAGCTATGACATTAAGTCAACGGCAACATTCGATAATTATATTGATGCAGAATGTTCAGCAATTATTGTTGATGACACTTCAAGAACTCCAATTGTTACTGCACCTACAGGACACAGACAAATCAAACCTTATGTAATAGTAGGGACAGGTACTGCAAGTAGCTGGCGATTTCCTTTAGCATATCCTCTCTATAATTGCGCAAGTGAAATGATATATTTACAATCGGAATTTGGAACAGGAGCAAAAGATATTACCAAATTTGCCTTTGAAAAAGCTTCAGGGGCAAATAATGTTAATTCTGTGAAAAATGTTTCTATCTATATGAAACACACTACAGCTAGCACTTTAAGTTCCGGCGCATATAACACTTCAACATACAGCCTGGTTTATAGTGGTTCATTTACAAATAATGCTGTTAGCGGTTGGATGGAAGTTTCTTTGGGTTTCCCATTTGCATATAATGGAACTCAGAATTTAGAAGTTCTTGTTATCCAGGTGGAAGATACTTATTTTGCAGGTTACCCTTATTGGGCATATTCAACATTTAGTCCAAACAGATGCAGAACTGCTTATAATAATGCTGCTGTGCCCACAAGTTTAACATCAACAAGTGATTTCCCAAATACAAGGTTTGAATACACAATTCCAACACCTATGATTTATGTTTCGAGTGAAGCTACACAGAATGATTCGACCGGAGTTCTTCAAGGTGGAACTAATCAAATGGTTATCGGTATTGAAATTGAAACTAATGGAAGTTTAACACCATTGTCTGCAACAAGTTTTAGTATAAACACTACAGGAACAACAAATTTAGGCGATATTAGTAATGCAAAAATATTCTACACAGGTACTGACAGTTCATTCTCTGCCATTAACCAATTTGGAGCAGTTCCAACACCAACAAGTGCATTTACTATTACGGGCAATCAAACATTAATGAATGGAACAAACCATTTCTGGTTAACTTACAACGTTAATTCAACTGCAACCTTAGGAAACTTTGTTGATGCAGGATGTACCTCTATAAATATTGGAGGAGCAAAAACACCTACTGTTACTGCTCCTCAAGGTTCCAGAATGATTTCAGGAGCAATGTCAGGCTCTTACACTATTGGTATTGGTGGAAATTACCCAACTTTTGCTTCTGCTGTTAATGCGCTTGGTCTTTTTGGAATAAGTGGTCCGGTTCAATTTAATGTAATATCAGGAACCTATAATGAGCAAATTGTATTAACTCCTGTTACCGGAGCTTCAGCTACAAACGATATTATTTTCCAATCACAAAGTGGTGACAGTACAACTGTTATTTTACAATATAATAATAGTAGTACAAATACAAACTACACCTTAAAACTTGATGGTGCTGATTATATTACTTTCAGTAAGATGACAATTAAAGCTCTTGGAACTGCCTATGCAAGAGTTGTTGAAATTGGAAATAATTCTGATTGGAATACATTTTCAAATAACCAAATAGTTACAGTTAATTCAAATAAGACAAATAATCCTGCTGGATTTTATAGTTATCAAGCAGGTGGGGCAAACGATAATCACTTCATTGGTAATTTTATGGATATTAATGCAAATTATGCATTTTATCTTAGAGGAAGTTCAGCTACAGTTCTTCAACAAAACAATATTATTGAAAGCAATGTAATTAACAATTATACTTATGGTGTTTATGCTTACTATCAAAATAATATAAAAATAAAATCAAATATAATAACCAGCAATTATGCTCAGACAACCAACTATGCTTTAATGATGTATTTTTGTGATGGACAAACCCAAATTATCGGTAATGAAATCAGGTTAAATGGTTCATCAAATTATGGAATTTATTATTTTAATTCTGACGCAACCTCTGCTAATTCTGCTTTAATTGCAAACAATTTTATCAATCAATTATCAGGAAGCAGTTGCTATGGTTTATATATCTATAATTCAAACTACGTCAACGCTTATAACAATAACTTCAATATTATAAGCAGTGGAACATCAAGAGGTTTATATTTATATAGTGGCGGTAATGTAAATTTTGTTAATAATATTGTCAATTGTTCTGGGGGTGGATATGCAATGTACATTAATAATACAGCAGCATTAGCAACATCTGATTATAATGACCTATACTCTCCAGGAGCTTATATCGGTAGATGGGGAACCTCAAATATCACTACACTAGCTACATGGAAATCGACAACTAATAAAGATGCAAATTCCATTTCTGTAAATCCAATGTACACATCTACATCAGACCTACATGTAAACAACTTTGGAATGGATAATTTAGGAACTCCATTAGCTATAATTACTGATGATATTGATGGAGATATACGTAGTCTAACTACACCTGATATTGGTGCTGACGAATTTGAGATTAATTATGATGCTTCCGCAGAAACAATAACATCCCCAACCACTGGTGTGTGTAGCGGAACTAACAACATTATCGTTACTATTAAGAATAATGGTGGAATTACACTTACATCATTAACAATAAATTGGTCGATAAATAATGTAGCACAAACACCATTTAGCTGGACAGGTTCATTAGCTTATGGAAACTCTGTCAACGTTACAGTTGGTTCTTATAATTTCACTTCAGGCAATTATAATATCCTTGTGCAAACTGCCAATCCGAATGGGCATACTGACCAATGGACGATTAATGATACTACATCAACTTCGGTAAGTGTTTATGGAGCTCCAACCGTAAGTGCTGGAATTGATAAAAGCATTTGCTCTGGTACTAATCTACTTATTAATACTGCAAGCGCGACTAACTATTCTACCTTAAACTGGAATACAACCGGAACAGGAACATTTACTAATGGAACAACTGTTTCACCAACTTATACTCCAAGTGCTGCTGATACTTCAAATGGTTCAGTTCAGTTATTTTTAACATCAATTGGTTTTGCAGGTTGTGGCAATGTATCTGATACCATGACATTAATACTACTTAATGCACCGATAGTGTCTTTCAGTGGTCTTGATTCAACATATTGTCCATATGACCCAACTTCAACATTAACAGGAGTACCTGCAGGTGGGACATTCTCAGGTTCAGGAATAAGCGGGAATATATTTAATCATTCTGTTGCAGGAGTGGGAAACCATACAATAACATATACGATAACATATCCTGTAGGATGTGGTGGAGCCAGTTCTATGAATACTACTGTTTATCCCGTTACAAATGTTTCGTTGACTGGACTTGGTACATCTTACTGCGCTAATTCTCCATCAGTAAATTTACTCGTATATCCACCAAATGGTACATTAACTGGAAATGGCATTAGCGGGGTAGGAGTTATTACGGGAAGTAATATTGCACCTTTAGCAGTAGCCAGTGCCAGTACCTGTAATACAGGAGCTTGTAGCACATTAAATGACCTTAATTTGGGTACTTGCGGGACACAGGAAATGTGGATCACTTCCGCTGCATCTAATCCCGGTTCCAGCGTATTTATCCAGTTTGTCTGGCCGACAGCACATACAATTAATAAAATGACCATTTATGTCGGTCAAAGTAATACTCGTTTTCTAACAGGTGGTACTATCCAGATTTGGAATGGCACAAACTGGGTTAATCATACAACCTATACTCAAGCAACAGGAGTTTGCAACTATGATATAAATTTCACTGCTGTTTCTACAACCCGATTAAGAATAATTAATATGACCGTAGGAGGTCCTCAATCTTCCAATATGAATTTCAGAGAAATTGAAATATACGATGTTTCACAAGGTGGTTATATGTTTAATCCTTCAATTGCAGGTGTTGGAAATCATATTATTACATATTCATTGACTGAGGGAAACGGATGTACATTTACAGATTCTGACACAGCAACAGTTAATGCATTACCAACAGTTAGTTTTAGTGGATTAGCTTCTGCCTATTGCTCTGATGCTGCAAACGTAACACTTACAGGAATACCTTCAGGTGGGACATTTAGTGGTTCAGGAATGACAGCTAATATATTTAATCCCGCAACAGCCGGAGCAGGTACACATAGTATTTTTTATGCGTATCAGGATTTAAATGGCTGTACAGCAACCGATACTCAAGTTGTTGTAGTTAATGCTTTACCGGTAGTAAGTTTTACTGGATTTGCTACACCAGCAACCTATTGTGCAGATGCAGGAATAGTTCCATTAAGTGGAACACCTGTTGGAGGCACATTCAGTGGCAATGGAATAACAGCTAGTAATTTTAACCCCGCAACAGCCGGAACCGGAACACATAGTATAACATATTCCTACACTAACATAACAACAGGATGTAGTAATTCCGATATTCAAAGTGTAATAGTTAATTCTGTTCCTATTGCTACAGCATATTCAAACCATGATTCTACTTTTTACAATACTCCCGATACACTTGGTGTAACAGTAACAAATGGTTCAGGTAATTATTCTTATAGCTGGTCTCCAGTTACTTCCATATTAGGTAGTTCAATAATTCAAACACCTAAAACCATAAATATTATATATACAATACTCTTTACCGTAACAGTAACAGATAATGTAACAGGATGTATGGATACAAGCCAGGTATTCGTAAAACCATGGGGAGGTCCTCTAAGTGCAAATGCAACAGCCATGCCTGATTCTATTTGTGCAGGCGATTCAGTTCAATTAAGTGCATTGGCATCCGGAGGTAGTGGTTCATATACATATTCATGGTCTTCGAATCCAACAGGATTTAGTTCAACGATAGCTAATCCAATAGTTAGCCCATTAGTAACTACAACTTACACTTTAACTGTATCTTCAGGAACAGCAACACCGGTAACTTCTTCTGTAACAGTTGTTGTTAGTCCAATACCAACAGTAAGTTTCACAGGTTTAGCAAGTTCATATTGTGCGGATGACCCTCCGGCTACATTAGTTGGAAGTCCTGCATTAGGAATCTTTACAGGAAACGGTTTAAACGGAAATATCTTTGACCCATCAACAGTTGCAGCAGGAACCTACACTATAACTTATTCCTTTACCAATACTTTTGGTTGCTCAAATGATACAAGTCAAAACACCACAGTAAATGCTGTTCCTATCGCTGTTATCACAGGACCTGACACTATTCTCTATAATCTTGACACAGTATTAATTGGTTCGGCAAGCGGTGGTTCAGGTAATTATTCCTATAGCTGGGGGCCGGCTTCAGCAATAGTCGGTAGCACAACAATGCAAAATTGTACAACAACAGCAATAACATTCCCAACAATATTTAATCTTACAGTTACAGATATTGTAAGTGGATGTACGAATTCTATTAATAAAATAATTATTCCTATGGGTCCTGGTCCATTTCAGGCATTAGCTACTGCTGTCCCTGATACTGTTTGCCAAGGAAGTTCAGTTCAGTTAAATGCTTATGCTTCAGGAGGAAGTGGCATATACACATACTTATGGTCGTCCAACCCGGCTGGTTTCTCTTCAACTTTGAGTAACCCTATTACTATTCCTTCTATTACTGCAACATACACTATTACAGTATCTGATGGTTTACAAGCTGCAACATCTTCGGCAATTGTTCATGTAATACCGGCTCCGGTAGTTAGTTTTATCGGTCTGGCGGCTAATTATTGTACAAACCAGAATGCGGATACTTTAACTGCAATTCCTGCTGGAGGAGTTTTCAGTGGACCGGGTATTACAGCAAATGTTTTTGACCCACTTATTGCCGGTCCGGGTAATCATACAATAATTTATACTTATGTTGATATGAATGGATGTATAGGAGTAGATTTTCAAGGAACTATGGTAAATAATGCTCCAACTGCAAATGCAGGGAATGATTTAACTATACCTTGTGGAGCTCCAGGTCAATATATTGGTAGTGCAAGTGTTTGGGGAATGACTTACAGTTGGACACCGACATATGGTTTAAGTGATTCAACAGTGTCCAATCCTATTGTTTCCCCAATATTGACAACTCTTTATACAGTTACAGTAACTGACACATCAACAGGCTGCACAGCAACAGATGATATTTTAGTTTTTGTAACAAATCCTTTTACTGCAAACGCTGGAAATGATACAACAATCTGTATTGGCAGTGCAGTAATTTTATCTGCATCTGGTGGTACTGATTATAAGTGGAACACAGGAGATACAACAACATCAATTGTTGTTACTCCTTCAGTAACTACAACATATGTGGTAACAGTAACTGATGCTGGTTGTGCTGATTCTGATTCAGTAATAGTAACTGTTAATAATCCAATTGTTAATCTCGGAAATGATACAGCTTTGTCTTATACTCAATCAATTATTCTTGATGCCGGAGCAGGATTTGTTTCATATCTATGGTCAACAGGAGATACTACACAAACATTAAATGTTGATTCTGTAGGAACAGGAATGGGCTCCGAAACATATTCTGTAACAGTAACTGATTATCTTGGTTGTCAAGGTTCAGATACAATTGTAATTACTTTTACGGGAATTCATGAACTAAGCAATGATTATAATGTGAATTTATTTCCAAATCCAACGAAAGGAAAACTCATAGTTGAAATAACCGGAAATTTGAATGAAGCTTTTGAGCTAAATATTATAAGCATTCACGGACAAAATGTTTACAGTGAAAGTATTCCGAGAATAACAGGGAATGAATTCACAAAAGAATTAGACTTGTCAGTTTATCCTAAAGGAGTTTACTTTATAAGATTAGTTAATATAAATTCAACTATTGTTAGAAAGATAATAGTTCAATAGAAAAATTATTATTTACAATATTAAAAAAAGAGCTGCATTGCAGCTCTTTTTTTGTTTAAAATTTATTATGATTCTTGTAAAAGCGTTTGAAATTATGGTAGTGTCCACATTAGTGTGTCTATTGCATGTAAAAAGTTTTCAATAAATTAACAAGTATTTTTCATTTTCATTACTGATTATTTAGCAATCTGGGTTCAAATTTAAAATTATAAATTGGATAT
>Ga0307991_1000671_pt1 | contig 24478 bp, 17 predicted proteins | sample EllFjometagen131_FD_203146 | JGI IMG/M metagenome (GOLD analysis project Ga0307991, IMG submission 203146) | Marine microbial communities from Ellis Fjord, Antarctic Ocean - #131 | ecosystem: Environmental > Aquatic > Marine > Unclassified | place: Southern Ocean | collected 2014-10-08 | reverse complement strand
TCCTTTTAATTCTTCTGTCCGACTATCTATCTATCTTTCTTTAATCTCTCCTGAATTACCTTCTGGACCAGGCCGCACTGCTCCCCATTTAGTCAAACTTAGTAATTGGGGTGTGACCCTGTTCCTTTTCATAGCAATCCAAATCTATGGGGGTGAGTTTAAATGCCCTACAAACGGCATTCTCAATCTGATCAGCAGTTTGTATGGCTGAACGGTTCAATGCTTTCATAACATGTGAAACATCTTCTTGCCTCGCAAGATTAGCAATCTCTCTGGCTTTTTTCCCAAGTGCATTCAAATGACCACACCAATCGGAATAGTCGTCCATGAAAGGCAGCGGGAATACAGACAGATGTTTAATCTTCAGCTCTGCAAAGACTCGTCCTTTACGTGGTTCAATCAGGCGAAAATACCACGTCATAAAACGGCTATTCAAAAGGGCACAAACCCCGTCAAGATCAAGTGGGCAATCTTCTTTGGGTAAAACTAAAAATAAATTGTTACTTGCATAGCGCCCTTTTTCATCTACTGCTGCCAGAACATAATCTCCAGTCCGGCGAACCAGGACTTTTTGTGATGTGTGCCATTCCGAGTGGCCGAGATTAGCATACCGTTTACGTGTCTTCTTTTCGGGGAGTGCCCCCAAGCGAATATAACGCCCTCTCCATTGCAGGTTGAATGGTGCAATTTCATCTCTGCCAAAAAGAAGCTCCCGACAAGTATTGTCTATCCTTTGGTCTACAAAAAGCTCAGATCGAATATTCCCACTATGAACACCTTCATGAATTTCGAAATATTCTCCAAGATGATGATACTTCTTTAAATGCTCCCAGATTTTACGCCTCTCAGGTGTAAGATAAATGTTAAATACATGCCTTGGATTCTCCAATAAATCGATATGCTTAAGCGTTCCTGAGTATGGGTTCTCCTGATCATGAGCTGCTACTTGAATTATGTGATCTCCAACTACCTTTCCCCTGCGCCCGATTATGGTAGTAGCATCAATCACGGCGGTACGAAAAGCCATGCCCCACCAATCAATGCAGGAAAGTCGAATCTCCTCCAATATAAAGCTTCGGGTCTGAGGGTAATCTTTAAGGAGAATGATATCCGGAAGTACCATCCCGAAGTAACCATCTTGCTTGGTCGTCAGAATTCCTTTCTCAACAAAGGGTCGAAAATAGTCATATATTCCCTGGATTGAAGGATACTTTTCCCTCAGATATTTCTTTACACTTGCATCAGCGTGAATAGCTTTCTGACCCCATGGCGGATTGCCGATGACGGCGTCGAAGCCGCCATCTCCCATTATCTCCGGGAATTCAGTGGTCCAGTCAAAGGCATTGATGCGGATCATTTCATCTTCGTTGAAGAGGTCCATCTGGCGACCTTCGTAGTAATCGGGGCCGATTAGGGAGTTGCCGCATTTGATGTTGTTCCCGAGATCGGGTAGCGCGCGCTCATGAAAGAGCTTGAGCTGTCGGCCCAACGTCTCGGCGTTCTCCCCTTCCAGTACTTTGAGGAGGAGGGAGAGTTTGGTTACCTCTACGGCCTGGGGATCGATGTCCACACCGTAGATGTTGTTGATCAGGATTCGCTTCCGCTCGGCGGTGGTCAGTCTCCATTCACCCCGGCGGTCCTGGAAGATGGCGGGGTTGCGGCCTTTCGTCCATCGGTCCGGGTCTTGCGCGTATTGTTCCTGATGCCAGTTGAGGAGGTATTGATAGGCGCCCAGGAGGAAGGAGCCGGAGCCACAGGCAGGATCGAGAACACGGAGTTTGCTGACCCCACCCCGGGGGCCGGGCTTCTTATCCTCCAGGAGTTTGCCGACGGTATTTTTGACGATGTAATCAACGATGTAGGTCGGGGTGTAGTAGACGCCGCCGGCTTTCCGGACTTCGGGCTTTTCTTCGATGATCGCCCGGTGACCCGGGGTCAGGCGGATGACGCTCCCGAGGAAACGCTCATAGATATGGCCAAGAGTTTCCGCAGGCATAACGGAGAATTCATAAGGGCTTTCCGGATAGTAAAGGCGGCTGATGATGGCCTTTATCGCCTTATCGTCGATCTTTAACTGCGGGGTGAGGAGATCAGGCGCATCGGGCCGTCCTTTCTCTTTATAGAAATGGAACAAACCGGAATTGTAACGCTCGTCGGCGCGCTCGAATATCTGCCGAAGGCGAGGATAGACATTGACGCCATTGAGGAGAGTCTGGAGGCGCCCATAATCCTCGACGCCCCGGTCTTCGCAGATGCGGAGGAAGATGATCCGGTCGATGATCCGCTGGACGGCGAAGTTGAGTTCGCGCTGCGAGAGGCCGGAATTACGGATGGCGATGTTGCGGGCCAGGAGTTCGCGCCACTCCTCGATCTCCGCTAAGAAGGCCTGGTCCACCTCTGCGGTCCCGCGCTTTTTGGTGGCCGATTGGACATACTTATCGAAGGCCCCTTCCTGGATTGCCCGGGGGGAGAAGATCGAGACAATCTCATCCCACCGCTCGGGGTATTCATCATAGCGGATATAAAGAATCCGGGCCTTCGACGCCTTATCCCCGGCGGCCGGCCGAACCCGGGTATCATAGACAATAAACTCCTCAAAATCGGTCAGTATGGAGAGAGGCAGCTTAGCGGTCCACCCATAACGGCGAAGCTGATAGGCCGGGGATGGGTCCTCCTTCAGGTTGATCGAGGGTTTCTTGGCTTCGAGGAAGAAGAGTCGCCGACCCCCCAACCGGAAGGAGTAATCCGGGACCTTGGTCGCGGCGCCGACTTTGATAGCGTCTTCGTGGACCACCTCCTTCCATTGCTCGGAGAACCCTTTCTCATTATCAACGTCCCAGCCCAGGGCTTTGAACATCGGGTCAATAAACTCCCGCCGCACCTGTGTCTCATTGTAGTTGGAAGAAAGATAAGAATCGCGATGCAGATCAAACCTCTCAACCAGATCAAGGATAGCTTGTGGTGCGGGCATTATGTCGTTTATTGTTGTCATCCATCCTTCAACTCATAAAACATCGTTATCATTTTCAGTTGTTAACCGGTAGTTGTTTCTACCTGTTCGATCTTGTTTTTGAAGGATAATTCATTTCTTCAAGAGCAGTAATCCTTTCTGTGTGACTGAAAATACCTGCTTTATCCCTGTTCTTCGAGTACTACGCTTAACCAATCGGCGATCTTCAAGACGAAGTAATACATCTTGCAAGTTAGTCCTACTACCCACGATATTTGTGAAATTTTTATCATTTACGTGTGTTGGGTTCTGGGCTAGATATTTTAGTACTGTTTCTTCATCCTCATCCCTTATTGTTGACTCCCGAAAGTGATCACAGATTAGCTTTTTTACAAACGGGGCAGTAAGCGGAAGTCTCTCCTTCTGCAATGATCCATGCATAAGGCTCATTTCTATGTATTGGAGAAGAAGCTTGAAGTTACCCATTGATAGGATATCTATAACTTTACAAGCATTATGAGAAAACGGAAATCGATAGTCATGAAGAGGCTTACCCCGTCCCATCCGTAATTCAAGAAATGCTGGGATATCTCCTTTCCCCTCAACCCACAGTGAATCCAAGCTATGACAGTGCCTAAAGGTGGAACGAACCAAAGAATGAGAACGATGAAAGGCATCTCTAAATCTGGCTTTAATGTCTCTATTAGCTAAGATCAGCACTGAACCATTGGGAAGCAAATTCTTAATGCGTTTGCATAGATGCGGCAACTGATCAGCATATTCCCCATTGAAGAAATCGGATTCATCAAGGAAGAGATAGATACGTTGCTTTTTCGACTTGAGATACTCCAGGGATTCTCGTATGACATCTCTTACCTCGATATTTCTAATTGGGGCCATCGACTCCTGGAAGACAGAGGTAATGTGACCTCCGATTCCTCCTGGTGCTATTCCCGCTTGGATATTACGACCGGTGGTCCGGCTTGTTGTTGAAAGCAACCGCTTTCTTAATTCGGCGGCAAAGCTCTTACTAAAATTCTTGACCGTAAAAATACAGCTCTCAGCGATTTCAATATCCGCATCAAAGAATCTTTGAACATTCGAGAGATTCACCCATATGAACCCCCCGTTATCCATAAAAAGTTTATGTATGAGCGTTGTTTTTCCCACGCCAGGATTTCCAGTTATCAATACAGCACCCGTAGATTGCCCTTGCGTAATTGTGCTTAGTATTTGCTGGTCATATTCTCGGCCAAAGAATAGTGCTTGATCTTCTTTACGTGTTAAAGGATCGGGTGAGAGAAGGGGCTCTTTCTGTAGTTTATAATACTCCCACCAATTAGTCATAATTATCTCTCCTTATATTGGTTGACTTCGCATCTTAATTGCGGATGCTATAGGTTGCCACTGCCTGCCCATACCTGCCAACTGAACAAGCATCTGCTCAAACCTGCAACCGCCTGCCGAAACCTGCCATTATTACTACCACCATCTTATTATAGAATAACAGAATAGTTCTAAAAAGAGATATCACAGCACCCCCTCAAAGTCAAGTTTACTATCAATTCGTAAGCTTTCAGTGAACCCCGTTGCCCTGTGCTCGTATCTGGGTTGCTGTAGCTGCGGTCGCCGACCGCGGATGGCAGTGGCCACTATCAGCGACCGCAGTTACAGTGTCCGAGGCCACTACGAAAATCGGGATGAAGCATAATATACCGGGTTCACTGAAAACAAATAACAGTCAACAACCTGCTCTTTCTGGATGAAAAAGTTGCAAGCAAGTCTTAACCTAAGGGAATAATTTTCTTAAAAATTAATAGCCAGGGCAAAGGGTTTAGATTATCATTGTTGCTTAATCTTAACTATTTTTACTGAAGTTCAGTTTCGCTAAAATTCGCCTATTGGCGAACTTTCTTAATCCACAAGTTGTTATCTGCCATTACTACTAAAAAACGGGGGTTTTTATGAATGAAAATTGGAGAATATCAAAAAGGGTTGCCCAGATACAAAAATCTGCGATCCATGAAATGACCAGATTGTCAAAAGAAGTGGAAGATGTGGCGTTTTTGTCCTGGGCAAAACCAACTTCTGACACACCAGAACATATTAAAGAAGGCGCAATATCCGCAATTAAGAATGGACTTGTCGGTGGGTATTCTGGAAATGCCGGTTTGCCGAATTTACGCCAAGAGATCGTTAAGAAACTAAAAAGGGATAATAATATAGATGCCAATATCTCTCAAATATTGGTTACGGTTGGTGCTATTGAAGGGTTGGCCGCCGCGGTAATGGCGGTGATTGACCCCGGGGATGAAGTGATTATGCCCACCCCAACATATTCAACTCACATCCGTCAGGTTCTTATTGCTTCTGGTAAACCTGTCCTTGTTCCTTTAATTGAAGAAGAAGGATTTATGTTGGATATTCAAGGCATCAAAAATGCGATAACCCCCAAGACAAAAGCTATTATGTATTGCTCTCCATCCAATCCAACCGGTACTGTTTTTGTTGAGAAACAGCTACGAAGATTAGCTGAGATTGCCCTGGAGAATAACCTGATGGTTATAACAGATGAAGCCTATGAATATTTTACTTATGATGGTTATAATCATTTCAGCATAGGTTCGATCCCGGCAATGAGAAGAAATGTGATCAGTTGTTATACCTTCACAAAAACATATGCCATGACTGGCTGGCGGGTGGGTTATTTACATACGGATGAGGAGATAATCCCGCAAATTGCTAAGGCGCATATTCCTTTTGCGATTTGTGCACCGGTAGTTTCTCAATACGCGGCACTGGCGGCTTTAAAGGGATCACAGGAATGCGTAATAGAATTCAAAAATAAATATCTATCGACTCGTAATTTGATGTGCGAACGGTTAGATGCCCTTGATTCCATATTTGAATACACAAAACCAACCGGTTCTTATCTTATGTTTCCCAAGATATTGATAAAGGATGGAAAGGACTCAACAAGTTTTTGTAAAAAACTTTTAAAAGAAGCCCGAGTTTCAACAACACCGGGAATAGCTTTCGGACTAACTGGCGAGGAACATTTAAGGATGTCATTTTGTGTCCCTGAAGATGAGATAAATAAAGCGTTTGATAGAATGGAAGCGTATTTCAACTAATTCTTTCATGGGGATTGACTTTTGACTTTAGGTGATTGGAATTATATAAGCAAGCATTCGGTAAACCCAGTATAAGAGGATTGTGGGTCGGACGGGGGTCTGCGGACGGGGGTTGCGGACGGGGGTCGGACCACACTAAGTTGTGGAATATCAATTGGTTACCTCAAATATGGAGCTCTATATCGGTCTTAGGCGCGTTTTTCGGTATCGAAAAACGCCTCTAAGGCCATTTTTTCTAAATAATTAATGCAAAAATCTCCTGATTTTTGCAACATTTTGTGCTCAAAACAGCCCAGTCCCACGGTAGGACAGGATTTCCGGTAAAGAAGAGAATCTGCGGTTAACGACCGCGTATATATCGCCAGGGAAACTTAGGGAAGGTGGGACGTTCCGATCGTATAATTATCACTCAATCCAACGCTTTTTACTGCCGAGGTCAACGACCTCGGCTACATCGGGGACAAACCAGGCAAAATTACAAACACAGATCAAAGGGCTTACTAAAAGCTGACATTCAATCCGCTTCCGCCAAGGATATGGCAGGCAGTACGCTCAACGCTCAACCCTCCTTCGCCAAGGCTTCCGACTTCGACAATGCTATGTCGGGCAGGGCGGTGGGAAGGGAATTCAACTACGCGGGGAAGGAGTCTTTCAGGAGCAGGCTCTGGCGATCGAAAGCATCGCGGGCGGAGATCGGTTCCCGCATCATGGCCACCTCCTGGGTGATGAGACGGGCCACGTGCATCATATGCCGCTGCCGGGTTTTGGTCTCCCGTTTATAGAGGGGGTGATCTCGGTTAAGATAGATGACACCGGCCTCGGAAAAGCACTCCGGTCCTTCCGGCCCATAGTGGTCAATACAGCAGGTGACTCCCAGGTATCCCATCTTCACCTTCTTCACCACCGCCGAAGGGGTCAGCTTTCGGACATGGGGACGCACAGACTTCTTCTTCCGGACCTGCTTGTCCTTCCCCCTCCCCTTCTCTTCCGTCTCCGGGTCCTTCTTCTTCCGGGGGTCAGCCGGGAGAGCCGGATCACCAGAGGGATCGGTTCCTTCACCAACCGGTATCATACCTTCCGGACAGATTTCCAAGTTATTAAGGAGTGCCTGCTCCACCCGCTCCAGAGTCTCCCGGAGAGCCCGCGATATCTTACGGTTCTCCTTCTTATCCAGAAGCTGGTTGAACTGGACGCGGACCTCGGCCTTGAGCTTCTCCACAGCCTCAAGAAAGGCCCCGTACTCCGGACTGTCGATGACAAAACCGGAACGATCGCTAGTAACGGGAATGAAGTCGGCATGGATCTCCCCCATGATCCTCTCAGCCGCCCTCCCCCACTTTTCCATCCCGAAGAGGTCCCGCCGTACGGTAACCCCCTTTACCTTAACCTCTATCCCGATATCTTCGATCGCGGGGCGGGGAAGGCTGGCCAGGACTATCTCTCCGTGAACCAGCCCGTACTTCGTCCCTTCCAGAAACGGCAATTTCCGGCCGGGCACCCGGACAGATCGAACCCGGCTGTCGTTGACGTAGACGGCAAAATTGGGGGCTTTGATAGGGACACTCTCTATGATCTTCCGCTCCACCTTGAAAGGGTCAAGGCGCTTGGTCACCTGGCTGAGGGTAATCCGGATACCATCGGTTTGACCAGCAACGGGATCGATGATCTCAAGGGGGAGTTCCCATCCGCCATCACCATCCTCCCAGTCCTCGCGATCGAAGACCACCCGGGCACAGAAATCGCCTTTCTTTGTCCAAACCTCGAACCGGTCGGCGGCGGATAGACTGGCAAACTTGCCAATGCCAAACTGGCCAATCCGCTGTCGCTTGAATTTCGGGGAGAGATCGTGATCGAGCTTCTCCTGGGAACCAATATTGAAATACTGCTTAAGGCCCTCCAGATCCATGCCGAGACCATTGTCGGTCACTTCGATCTCATCCTCCCGGATGGTGACCCTCACCTCGGTGGCGTCAGCGTCATAGGAATTATTCACTAGTTCCCGGACAAGCTCAATGCTCTCCGAATACAGCCTCCGGCCAATGGTGATAATATGGCTCCGATCGACCCGAACCGGGATGGTTGTACTGTTTTGGACAATTTCTTTCACAGTCATTTGCTTGCTCCTTACTTTTGGGTGCTGCACAAAATTACTGCGTGGAGGGACAATGATGAATTATCCTATTCGGCTGAAGCTACGGATAGTTATAAAAAGAAATATCATAGTAAATTGTTAGAGTCAAGTTTACTCTTTATTTTACCAGAACGACTATAACATAATAGATTTCGGACTGTCATTAGTGTTTGAAATCCGGGTTATCACACCAGCACAATTATTGGGAGAATTAAAATGAGTGCATTAAACTTGCGACTGCCGAATTCGATTCACAGGCACATCAGAGAGATTGCTAAAGAGGATGGTGTATCCATCAACCTCTTTATCCCCTCTGCGGTGTCGGAGAAGATATCCGCTCTCACAACGGAAAAATACATTGCCATGCGGGCAAGGAATGCTCGCAAGGGGGCCTTCAAAAAGGTTCTTGATCGTGTTCCCAAGCGGAAGCCCCTGTCAGATGATGAATTATAAAAAAATTGCGTCGTAAGAGAGGATAACGGCTGTTACTCTTTACTGCCGTCAGCTACAGCCTGGATGGCTTCGACTATCTGGGTGTAGCCGGTGCAGCGGCAGAGGTTACCGGAGATGGCTTCTCTTATCTCGGCTTCGGTCGGGGTAGAGTTATGATGCAAAAGAGCGGTGGCGCTCAGGATCATTCCGGGGGTGCAGAAACCGCACTGGACGGCGCCATTGTCGAGAAAAGACTGCTGGAGGGGGTTCAGTCCATCTTCCGGGGTGACTCCTTCTATAGTGGTGATCTCACGACCTTCACACTGGCCAGCCAGGATCAGGCAGGAGTTTACCGCCCGACCGTCAAGAATGACGGTACAGGCACCGCATTCGCCAATCCCGCAGCCTTCTTTGGTGCCGGTAAGGTGGAGTTCTTCCCGGAGGAGGTCGAGGAGGCGGAGGTTGGGGGCGATGCGAAGGGTGTGGGAGATGCCGTTAACTGTGATGTTTAGTTTTAGTTTTTTCATTGGACGAAGATTCTTTAGCTATTAAACTTACGCTCCCCGGGGTTAAACCCCGAGGGGGCGATTATCCTGTTATACTCCCTCGCTTGCCGCCACCCACAAAGCCCGGGTGGTCAGTGCCGCGATCACCGGCTCCTTGTAGGGAGTAGACCAGCGGCGACCACTCCGGTTTATCATCTCATCGGAGACCGCTTTGCCGGCCCGACGGAATAGTTCCTCGCCTGGTTCTTCTCCGATCATAATCTCTTCGGCCACGGTGATCCGGTCCGGCGTAGGCATCGTGCTTCCGGGGGAGATCCGGGCTTCGGTTATCTTTCCATCCTTGATAACCAGGACTACCGCCACATTCATCCGGGAGATGGCCAGAGCATTCCTCCTCCCCAATTTAATATAGCTGCTCCTTGCTCCATCCGGAAGATGAGGAAACCGGATGGCGGTGAGGATTTCATCATCTTTTATGTCGGTCTGATAAGGTTTCAGATATATATCTTTCAAGAGGGAGACACGCTCCCCACTCTTCGACTGAAAGACCGCCTCAGCATTGAGCGCGATCAGGGCGGGAACACTATCCGCCGCCGGAGAACCGTTGATAACATTGCCGCCGATAGTGGCGATATTCCGATGCTGGGTGGCACCGACCGTGGAACAAGCGGAGGCCAGCAAGGGAGCGGCTTGAAGAATAATCGGGGAAGTACTGATTTCACGGTGGGGGGTCAGCGCCCCCACCGTGATTGTGCCTCCATCATCTTTGATACCCCTTATCTCATCGACAGGTGTAATATCAAGGATAGTATCCGGACCTTTTGCGTCCGGGGAAAGATCTCTCAATTCAACCATGAGATCAGTCCCCCCGGCAATGATCTTCGCATTCGATCCCTCCCGGGATAGAAAATCAAGGGCTTGTTGAAGTGATTCAGCTCTAATCAGGGTAAAAGGGATCACCGGACTCTCCTTTTCTTCTTAACCAGTTTGTGGCCGAGGACGATCCGCTCCAGATTAAGTGGAAGATCACGGATCCTTTTCCCGGTAGCATGGTAAACCGCATTGGCAATTGCCGGAGCACAAAGTTCCGCGGTTGGTTCGGCGATGCACTTGGCCCCGTAAGGGCCGTACTTATCATAATTCTCGAGGATTATCGCGTTTATCTTCCCGACATCCATCGCGGTCGGGATCAGGTATTCATCAAGGTTCATTGTCTTGGTCACCCCATCCACCATCTCAACATCCTCAAGAAGTCCGTATCCGATAGCGGTAGCCACTCCGCCGCAGATCTGGCCTCGTACCGTATCCGGGTTGATGGCCTTGCCGACATCATGGGCAGCCCAGACCTCGATAACATTAACCTTACCAGTCTCGGGATCAACCTCAACCTCAGCGATCTGGCAACCATAAACATAAGTAAAATAGGCATCCCCCTTCCCTTCTTCCTCATCCCACCATATGGGAGGAGAGACGTGCCAGCCAAAGGAAGAGAGGCTCAATCCAGCGTCCAGGGCCAGCGCGACCGCATCCAAAAAACTGACCGAGCGGGCCGGGTCGTCCTTCACCATAATCTTCTCATCTCGAGCGATAAGATCTTCCGGGACGACGCCAAGCTTGACCGCCACCACCTGACAGAGCTTCTCCCGAGCCCCAATCGCTGCCTTTTTGACTGCCGATCCCCCCATAATAGTGGAGCGGGAGGCGACGGTCGGACCTCCATCAATAATGATGGAGGTGTCGGTCTTCCGATACTGGATCCGGCCGATCGGAAGTCCGAGTTCCGCGGCCGCGATCTGGGAGAAGACTGTCTTCAACCCCTGCCCCATCTCAACCAAAGCGGTGGTCAGATCTACCGATCCATCGGGATGTATCCGCACTATAGCTCCGGTAGCATCCACCCCTTCCGCGCCCAGAGCCACTCCCCGGTAGGAGCAGGCCAGTCCAATCCCGTGCTTGATGATCCGGCCGGCGTTCTCTTCCGGAAATTTTTTTCGTTTTGCTTCCCATCCGGCAGCTTTGGTAGTTACATCCAGAGCCTGGCCGACACTGACTGTATGGTCAAGTTTCTGGCCGGTAGCTGTAATATCGTTATCATGAAGAATATTCATCCGGCGGAACTGAAGCGGTTCCATCCCCAGCTGTTCAGCAATCTCATCCATCAATGACTCGTAGGCGAAAGTGATCTGGGGCGAACCAAAGCCCCTGAACGCCCCGGTATAAGTATTGTTGGTATAAACCCCATAGACATCGGTCTTAACATGGGGAACACGATAGGGTCCGGTGGCGTGGACAACGGAGCGCCAGGTAACGAACTGGGTCATTGAAGCATAAGCACCACCGTCGGCGACCATCTTGATCTCCATAGCGGTGATGGTACCATCATCCTTAACACCGACTTTATAATCCATGAAGTAAGGGTGGCGTTTATAGCTCTCAACCAGAGAATCCTCGCGGGAGTTAGAGAGCATGACCGGACGGCCGGTCTTTAACGCCAGAATACCGGCCCGGCAACCAAGGACCGACATACAGTCATCCTTGCCTCCGAATGAACCACCCAGAGAGGCCTGGACAATCCGGACTTTGGAGAGGGGAAGCCCCATGACCCCGGCCACGGCCGAGCGGATATTAAATATGCTCTGGTGGGATCCCTTAACGACCAGAGTTCCATCCGGCTCAAAATAGGCCACCACCACCTCCGGCTCTATATAAGCGTGATCAACCCTCTGGACGGAATACGACCGTTCAATAACACGATCAGCATCGGCAAAACCGGCAGCGATATCTCCCCGACGGGTCTTATGGTGGACGATCAAGTTTCCACCTTCATGGATCAAAGGCGCGTCAGGCTTCAAGGACTCCCGGGGGTCAAATAGTCCGGGTAGTTCCTTGTACTTAACCTTAATCAGGTTCACCGCCTTCTCGGCAATTGCTTCGGTCTCGGCGGCGACTACGGCGACCGCGTCTCCCAGATAACGGACCTTATCACCGGCGATCGGCTGGTTATCGATAATAATGGCGCCGAAAGCGGGGTTTCCCGGAACATCAGCGGCGGTGACAACTGCGGCAACACCCTTGAGCTTCTCAGCCCGGGCAGTCTTGACGGAAAGAATCTTCGCGTGGGGATATTCGGCATGCTTTACTTTGGCATAAAGCATCCCGGCCATCCGGAGATCCTCACCGTAACGGGCCGTGCCGGTAACCTTCTCCCGGACATCAACCCGCTTCGGGGAGGTTCCAATCATTTTAGGATTTTGATTCATGATTAAAAGACAGTAAGCGGTTAGCGGTGAGCAGTAAGCGGTAATCGCGTCAGCCTGGCGAAGGCGACCGCTCACCGTTTACTGCTCACCGCTTACTTTCCTTTTTTTAGTCTTCCTTCAGCGCCTTGGTCTCTTCCTCATCCCGATCGCGGAGGCTCAGGGCGCCGGCGGGACAGAGGAATCCGCACATGCCGCAGCCGATACAGAGCTCGGCGTTGGTCTCCGGGACCTTCTTATCATTCAGAGTAAGCGCCAGGTATGGGCAGCGGATACAGTTGCCGCAATGGACGCAGAGGTCTTCATCCACGGTCGATATCTGCTTGACCGGAGTGAGATCCATAAAGTCCCGGATCGGCTCGGGGAGAGCGATCCCGATCAGATCGGAGACCGACTTGATTTCCCGGGCGGCCATCAGATGGCTTAAACCCGAGCAAAGCTCATCGATAATTCCATAGCCATACTTTTCCACGATGGTGCAGAACTGGACCGTCTTCACGCCCAGGGCCAAGAAGTGGGCCGCGGCCATATAGTCCATCGGACCTCCGTTACCGGAGACATGAACATCCAGGTTCCCAACCTTGGCCAAGGTGAGGTAATTGATCGGGGCGACAGCCGCGCCGCTGATCCCGACCACCGCGCCATCCTCCCACTCTTCTTTTACCATTTTCCGGAAGTCAAGACTGGGGAAGGTATTGCCCAGGGTAACCCCGGCCTTACTATCCGGGTAACGAGCAAAGACCTCCTTGATCGCCTTGATGATGGTGGTAATCTCGGTCACGGCCGGGGTCAATTTGAAGAGCTTGGGAATATCCGGATCACCCACCTGGAGTACCCAGTCGATGATCTTGGCGGTCAGGGGAGCGTTCTGGGAGACAATATCCCCCTCGGCACCTTCTCCGCCCTGAGGACAGGAGAGGCTGTACTCAATCACCATTGCCCCGGCATCCTCAAGCATCTTGGTATTACTCTGCCAGGACTTTTTATCACTCTCGTCATTTCCACTCACATCACCGCCGGTTGAGGCTCCGGTCAGACGGTCGGGATAGGCCTTGATCAACTGCTTCACTTCAGAGCATACCCGGTCGAGATGATGACCGGAGACATTGTCACAGTTGGCAAAGGTAAGAGGATCGTTCTGATACATATAGGCGGCCGGGATATGAATATCAACCCCGGGGGCGAAGGCGGTCTTCATAATCCCGCCGGCCCAACCAGCCTGATAGGCCTTCTCCATCTGATCGAAGCCGTCACTGGGGGGCGCCGCCGAGAGAAGGAAGGGGTTGATCAATTTGCGGCCGAAGAAATCAGTCTCCAGACCTACCGGCCGATTATTATAACCCGGCAGGATCACCTCGCTCTTCCCCGGAGCGGCGATCACGGGTATCCGGGCATCGCCGAGGAACGCGTCAATCTCCTGAGCAACGTTCTTCCCGGAAGCGACCGCTTCCACCACTGTAACCGGGCCCAGGGCCAGATCACCGGCGTAGAAGAGGGCCGGGTTCTCAATTTTTGAAATTCCCGACCGGTTACCGATAGCCAGTACCACCCGATCGATGCCGGATCTCTCCTGTTCACTCCCGGCGATATCGCTGATCGCCTTCAGGCTGAACGGCTCCCCGGCCGGAAGGTTTATCTTGACGGTCTTAAGACCGGTGATCTTTCCATCCTCGGCCACAATCTCCTTGACCGCGATCCGGCCATTAATATCGATGCCTTCTTCCAGAAGCTCATCACGCTCGGTATCGGTCAGCGGCATCTCCCCGATCGTCTCCAGGGCAAACATCTCCACGTAATCAGCACCGCTCTGTTTGGCGATCACCGCGCAGTCCGCGGCTACCGCGCCGCCACCGATGATGGCGACCCGGGCCCCCTTGAGATTGAACGGGACGGGATCGGTGAGAAGATCAAGCGAGGTGATGGCGAGGTCCTGATTGGGGATCCCCGGCTTAATCGCCTCCCAGAGACCGGTCGAAACCAGTACCGCGTCATACCCTTCAGAGAGGAGAGCGGTAAAATCAGTAACCTCGGAGTCTGTCTTGAGGGTTATCGCCCCCAGGGAGAGACAGAAATCGATATCAGCATCCAGGACATCTTCCCGCAGACGATACGGGGGGATACAGCGGACGACACCGCCGGCCCGGGAAGCTTTCTCGAAGATATCAACCTGATAGCCCTTAAGGCCCAGGAGCGCCGCGCCGGTCAGACCGGCGGCACCGGCTCCGATCACCGCCACCTTCTTGCCGTTGGAAGAAGACTTCTCCAACTTTGGCATCACACCAAGTTCACGGGCCTTGTGGATGATCGTAGCCTGAAGTGCCGGGATATTGATCGGGCAGTCAAGATTATCATGGACGCATGTCCCCATGCAGAGGGTATCCGGGCAGACCATTCCGCAGACACCGCCGAACGGGTTGGCGGTCATGATCAAGGCTGCTGATCTCTGAATATCGGATGGCTTTCCTCCCCGGGCGGCCATGATAAATTCGGTCGGCGAGACATTGGCCGGGCAACCGATCTTACATGATTCTTCACCCTCAAGACACCCGGTCCGGCAGGGCTGCTCTTCACAGTACTCGCAACGCCATAATTCAGTCTCAAAATAGGCGTCGGTTAAGATTAACTCCTCAGTAAACTTCATCAATAATCCTCCTTTGTAAGTTATCCCCACCAATGGCGGGGATAACTTATTGAACATGCATTGAAAGCAATGCTATTTTTCGAACTTATAACTTATTACTTTATAAAGAAAATATTAAGATAACAGGAAAAAAAGGAGGGGGTCAAGAAATTTTAAGGCAATCACACACCTTAAAAGGTACGGCTACCACTATAACCCAATCAACTCGGATCTTCCAATCGCATCTGAAGAATTACTCTACGAGCCCGCAATGCTTGCGGTTTCTTCTTTCTTCAACGTCCTTATATTTTAACGTTAGCGCCAAAGGCGCTAATTTCCTGCTTCGGAATTTTCCCGATATCCATCGGGATCCCGATTTGTTCAATAATAAATATCGGGGCAATAAATTCGCGTAATTTGCGAAATTCGTAGTTCTTTTCTTTTAAATTAGCGCAGATTCGCGGTTTAATTAGTTGCGAAGCTAAGTTCCTTTTACTCAACCTCCGGTTGATCGGTCAGGATAACCTTTACCTTTATGCCCGATTTTAGCGGGCCACGATTGGGCGGGATCACCATCAGGCCATTGCTGAGAACCATAGATCGGAGAATCCCCGAACCCTGGGGGCCGGTGGGGCGGGCATGATAAACCCCGTCTTCTATCTCTACCGTCACCCGAACCAGGTGAGTCCGGCCGGTCCGTTCCTCGCAATCTTCTATCAGGATCGCCTCAACCACCGGTTTGCGCAATTTTGTCTTCCCCTGCATCTTCAAGAGCGCCGGACGAACAAACTGTAAAAATGAGACCAGGACCGAGACCGGATTTCCGGGGAGACTGAATACCGGAATTCCTCTAACCATACTGAAGGTGAGGGGTTTGCCCGGCTTCATTGCCACCCGATCAATCAGGAGTTCGCCATCCATCTCCCGGAGTGCTTCCCGGACCAGATCATACTTCCCAACCGAGACCCCTCCGGAAGTGAGGATCATATCAGTGGTACATGCCAGACTCAAAATCTTCTTCAGGTGATCCTTCCGGTCGGGGGCTATTCCGAGGGTGGCTGTGGTGCCGCCGTACTTTTTGACCATGGCAGAGAGGGAATAGCGGTTGCAATCCCGGATCTTGCCGGGGAGGAGTTCCTCTTCAATGTTCTGCAGTTCGTCCCCGGTACTTACTATAGCCACGCGGGGCGGCCGGATAATCCGAGCCCGGGGATAGCCCAGAGCCGCCAGCATTCCGATCTCCGGCGGACGAAGAACAACCCCTCTCTCCAATACCAGTTCCCCTCTCCTAACGCTCTCCCCCGCCAACCGGACATGATCCCCCTGACTGGACTGGAGATAAATGAGGACCATCTCCCTTCGCTTATTGTCCACCTTGCCAGATCCGGTATCTTCTACCTTTACCACGGAATCAGCCCCTGCGGGAAGAGCGGCACCGGTCATGATCCGAATCGCTTCTCCAGGTCCAACTTCCAGGTCCGAAATACTGCCGGCCGGGAGATCTTCCAATACTGAGAGGGAGACCGGTTGCTCTGGCGACGCCCCCAGTGTATCGGCAGCCCGGACCGCGAAGCCATCCATAGCGGAGTTAGCAAAGGGAGGAATATTATAGCGGGCCGTGATATCCTGCGCCAGAACACGGTCCAGACATTCAGCCAGTTCAAAAGACCCCCCCCTCAGGGGTTTTATATGAGCCAGAATAATTGATAATGCTTCTTCAATCGTAATCATTAAGTTACCGCCTTCGTCTTTAACTTATCGGAAAAACACTGAAGTCAACGCCATTTGATAATGTGAAATCTTTGGAACAATACAGTGCCTATCAACTGATCTTTTCCTGAGTGAGACGGCAATAAATCAGCCGACGGAAACTGGAAAATACAGAAAACGCAAATATACCATAGATGGAGCGATAAAGACGAATAGAAAAATTTCCCCGGTCCCGAGGAAGATAATATTTTTCTTGCCGGAAAACCAGACAATATTATAGAGTACATCACATCTCCGACTCTGGAATTCCTAAACCTACTTGGCAGGGAAACAGAGCGATAGGGCTTGTCGGGAAACTGGCGCGCCTCCCGCGTTTGGAAAGGAGATAAGCCGAAGTTCCATTATCTTATGGAGCCTTCCGGCTTATGGACAAAGTCCGGACCTTCTCCGCGGAAGGTCCGGACTTTTTTTATGGGGCAATAACGGGCAGCCCTAAAACACTAATCAGAAGGAGAACTAAGATGAGGAATTTTATTCTGGTGGGGGTCGTGCTGGCGGCGGCCAGTCTCTGTCTTCCGGTAGAGAAAACAGAGGCGGGGGATGACTGGCAGTGGTGGCTCTACACCCCGGTCAGCTTCAAGCCGACTGAAGAGATAAAAGCAGATGTTACGGGGATGTTCCGGTGGAAAAACGACATGAAGGATTACTTCTACCGGGGCGTGATTAGTGGTGCTTATTACTCGGTTACATCCTGGATGGATCTTGGTGCCCACTACTGGTACAAGGAGACCCGAACAAGTACAGACACCCCCTGGGTCTACACTAACGTCTATGTGGGGCGGATTAATTTTAAATACAAGCCGGCCCACTGGATAGCCCTCAAGGAGTACAATAGGATCGAGTATAACAACCACATCTACCGGTGGACATTCCGAATCAAACCCCGGGTGGAGTTTCCGCTGGGCTGGATGGGATTAAAACCGGTAAAACTCTACCTGGACAATGAACTATATTTCAACTTCGATTTTCAGGATAACCGTGATACCTATTCTGAAAACCGATTTACGGTAGCGGTGGACGTTAAGATCGCGGGGCCGGTGGGGGCAACCGTCGCTTACCGAAACGTAGGCAAAAAATCATCCGCCACCGACAGCTGGAACTTTACCAATGTCCTGGTAACCTACGCCAAGCTGACGTTTTGAACAGAAGTACCTAGATAGACCTTACTCGAAAAGGTATTTTTAACTTTTTGTGCTCAAAAAAGTAAATATTCACCACGAAGTTCACGAAGAACACGAAGAAAAACAAAGAAAACTATGGATTTCTCCTGATTTTTTCAAATTCCTTCGTGAACTTCGTGCTCTTCGTGGTTAAAAAGGCTTTTAGAGTAAGGTCTAGATAAAAAAGAGTATTCCTTTATCTAAAGGCGTTAGTTTTAAAATATTTACATTAAGTTAGCGCCAGAGGCGCTACTTTAAGGAGATTATTGGTTATGAAAAATATTTTGGTTCTATTCTTCGGTATGCTGCCAATTCTGGGATTAGCAATGACAGGGTACTCCGAAGGGGAGGATTCCGGGAAAGTGATCATCTTTCACGCCGGGAGCCTTTCGGTGCCTTTTGCCATAATGGAAAAGAACTTTGAAGAGACGCATCCCGGTATCAATGTGGAACGGGAAGCGTCCGGGAGCCGAAAATGCGCCCGGAAGATCGTGGATCTTAAGAAAGCCTGCGATATCATGGCCTCAGCCGATTACCGGATAATCGACAACTTTCTGATCCCGAAGTACGCCGATTGGAACGTTCGCTTCGCCACTAACCAGATGGTTCTGGCCTATACCAACCGAAGCGAATTTGCCGGGGAGATAAACAAAGACAACTGGTTCACTATTCTGGCAAAGAAAGGTGTGGTCTGGGGTCATTCGGATCCGAATCTCGATCCGTGCGGTTATCGCAGCCTCATGGTGCTGCAACTGGCTGAAATCGTTTACCGGCAGCCCGGGCTTTATCAAAAGTTGATCCGGAACCGACCGGTAGAGAATATCCGCCCCAAATCGGTGGAGCTCATCTCCCTTTTACAGACCGGCAACATGGACTACGCCTGGGAGTACCGTTCGGTAGCGGTACAGCATGGATTAAAATACCTGGAACTCCCGCCGCAGATCAACCTAGGCGATCCCGATCTCGATAACTTCTACCGGCAAGCTGAAGTAAAGGTCTCGGGGAAAAAACCGGGCGAGTATATCAAATTGCGGGGGCAGTCGATTACTTACGGGATAACCCTGCTCAAGCAGGCTCCCGATCGGGCAACCGCGGAACTTTTCCTGAAATATCTTCTCTCTCCCGACGGAGGTTTGAAAGTCCTGGAAGATAACGGCCAGACCCCACTTCTGCCCCCGGTCGTACCTTCGGAAAAGATGCGGAATCTGATCCCCTCCGACATCCGGGTCCTGGTTAAATAGAACTCCGAATTACACGAATTTTATATAATTCCCTGTAATGTTAGTTCAATGCTTGCAAACTCTTATTTCTTCACAGAAAAAATAAGATTGTTGAAATAACTATCGACGCTGATCTGATATAATTATATTGGTCCTGGTTCAAAACATAAAAGTAGCTGCGCAGCCAATAATTTTATATGAGGCTAAAAAATTCATTCTTATGGCTCTCCATTATCTGCGGACTCCTGGTGCTCAGCTTCATTCTTTTTCCCCTGCTCCGGCTGGTCTCCGGCCCTTCGCCGGAACGGATGAGCGAGGCCATCCATGATATCAATGTCCGCCGGGCCATCTGGCTGAGCATCTATACCGCAGGCCTGGCCGCCCTCATCTCTCTGCTGCTGGGGACTCCGCTGGCCTACTTGCTGGCCCGGAGACAGTTTCCCGGGAAGAGTCTCCTGGAGAGTATCATCGACCTCCCGATCGTAATTCCGCATCCTGTGGTAGGGATCGCGATCCTGAGCGTAGTCGGGAAAAATTTCTGGCTGGGAAGACTCCTCCATGAAATAGGAATCCGGATGATGGGGAGCGTGACCGGGATCGTAACCGTGCTGGTATTTGTCTCCATTCCTTTCTATATCAACGCGGCCAAGAACGGTTTTGAGAGCGTTCCTCCGCGCCTGGAGAATGTCTCCCGATCCCTGGGGGCTTCTTTTCCCGCCACCTTTTTTCGAATCACCCTTCCTCTCGCTTCCCGGAGCATTTTAACTGGATTTATCATGTCAATGGCCCGGGCCTTGAGTGAATTCGGCGCGGTGATTGTTATCGCCTACCATCCGATGATTGCTCCTGTTATGATATATGAACGATTCGAAAGCTACGGTCTGGAGTATTCACAGCCGGTCGCGGTCCTCCTGATTCTGATCTGCTTGGCCCTTTTTCTCGCCCTGCGGGTACTCACGGCAAATCGGAAAAAACGATCAAGAGGAAATTTCGGGATATGATCCGGATTGAAAATTTATCGGTATCACGGGGGAATTTCAAACTGCGGGATATTAACCTAAAAATACCGGCAGGCGATTTCTTCGTTATCATTGGACCGACCGGCGCCGGAAAGACCGTACTGCTGGAATCCATCACCGGGCTCATCCCCCTGCAATCCGGCCGGATTTATGCCGGAGGAAAAGATATTACGGAACTCTCTCCCGAAAAGAGGGGGATCAGTATCGTTTACCAGGACCGCTCCCTCTTTCCCCATCTCACGGTACTGAAGAATATCCGCTATGGCCTGAGATATCACCGGGCCCGGGAAGATAAGGATCATCTGAATTATATCATTAGCGCCCTGGGACTATCTCATCTCCTAGGCCGGGATCCCGCTTCGCTCAGCGGAGGAGAGAGTCAGAGGGTCGCGCTGGCCCGGGCGTTGGTGGTCAAACCAAAGATCATTCTCCTCGATGAACCTCTCAATGCCCTGGATCCTTCCTTCCGGGGAGAGATCCAGGCAATGCTTAAAGAACTACACTCCCAGACCGGGATAACTTTCCTGATGGTCACTCACGATTTCTCCGAGGCGTTAACCCTGGCCCGTGGAGGAGCCGTGCTCAACCGGGGAAAGATCGAGCAGATCGGGACCATTGATGAAATTTTCAAAGCGCCGGTTTCCGAATTTACGGCCGGTTTCGTTGGGATGCTTAACCTCTTCCGGGCTGAATTTCAGGGGAGCCGGGCGGTAATCAATGGACTATCCATCGAGACCGGGCGCAACCTGGCCGCCCCGGAGGGGGAATTGGCCATCCGGCCGGAGGATATCGTGCTCAGTCGGCAGCCGATCTCATCGAGTATGCGAAATAGTTTTTCCGGGATTATCACGGAAATTAAGCGCCAGGGGCTATCCTATGAGGTTACAGTCAAATGTGGAGAACTGATCTTGAAAGCCCTGATCACCCGGGGGGCCCTGGAAGAACTGGAACTAACCGAAGGAAGATCGATATACATTTCCTTCAAGGCCACCGCGGTGCATACTTATTAAGAACATAGCGCCTGCGGCGCAATGTTCTAAAGTGCCTTAAGTGCCTAAAGTGCGCTTCCTCCGTCGCTAAAGCCCCGAATCAAGTTCGGGATGCAAGCACTATGGCGGATGAAAAAAGTTAAAAGATTCACATCGCTAACAAAGCAGGGAATTAAATTGCTTAATCTCTGAACAGTTATTGTTCCGATACTTTTTATTTTAATATATCGGACAACCTCTGAAGGTCGCCGATAAGACTTAGCTTCGCGACTTTTTGCCATCAAGATACTAAGACACAAAGAAAAAACTCTAAGTGCGCATGAAAAAATTATTTGTTTTTCTTGGTGTCTTGGTGCCTTTGTGGCAGATTTATTAAAATTTTCAAGCAAGAAAAAAATAATTATAAAGGATGAATTGTTATGGCAAAGGGAAGGATTAAAGAGATTCTGATCGGTCGGGAGAAAGGAAATCTCCGGGAATCCATAAAGGAAGGATTTTTTCAGCGGGACTTCGGACTGCGGGGGGATATATACGGCGGGCCGGGAGATAAACAGGTGGTTTTCTTCGGGGCCGAGGGGAGAGAGAAGCTATCCCGATATCCGGTGGAGGGATTATGCTTCAAGAGGTTCTTCCCCACCATGATTCCCGAAGGGGTTGATCTCTTCAAACTGCCGGTGGGCGCCCAGCTGAAGATTGGAGAGAGTGTTATGGAGATCAGCCTGGTGGGGAAAAGATGCTTTCCGGAGTGCGTGCTGGTCCAGGCAGGGACGCCCTGTGTGATGCCGTATGAGGTTGTATTCGCGCGGGTAATAGAGTCGGGATTGGTGCGGGTGGGAGATGAGATTCAGCTGATTAGACCCATTTGAACCGTTTCAGCCGGATCAATCCTTGAAACTACTGAAACGGATCAAACTGTTGCGGTGATGTTTCCTCTTCCTCCTCGCTCTCCCCCTGCACCTCCATTTCAATCCATTCCAACTGGTTGAGTTCTTCAAAAACAAGCTCCGCGGCGGAACGAGCCAGGGTGCTGTTCAGTGAAACTACATCAATCTTGGTCCGGCCCGGACTTTCCTCTTTAAAGAAGAAACCCACCTCGGTGGTATCGATGCATTGGGGAAAGACCAGGTCAAACCACATGGCTGTCAGATAACCTTTCCCGAGATTATCAAGGTAAATATAGAATCCCTGATCCTCCAGCACGGTATGTACGGCATCATAGCTCTCTTCAACTTCCGCCAGAGCTATTCCGCTGAACCTCCCCTTCTCCTCCTCTTCCAGCGCCTGAATCGATGTTCCCGCTATCCTTCTCCCCATCTCAATAGGAGAACAGGCAGACGCAACCAAGGCTAAGCATAATAGTATCTTGTTTGCTGTTCTCATAATTAACTCGCTGCCTTTGATGTTGTTTCTATGCTTGCACATTCTTATTTTTGCAGAGCAAAAATAAGATCAGATATCTTTATCCAGACTCAACGAGCCCGGATAAAGATAGAGTCATTGAAAATATGTTCTACCACCCCGCTGATGGAGGCATGAATAGGCGCTCCCAAGGCTCCATCAGGAGGACTGCCAATCATCATCCCCTCCTCCACCCGATCACCAACTTTAACCATCGACTGGCAGGGAACGCCGACATTCTGGTGGAGAGGGATCCGGACCCGATCTACTTTCAAGGGCTCACTCTTAAGCGGCGCGTCACGATCATACCTCAGAACATCAATCCTCCGGGAAATGCGGGAGACAGGAATCTTCCTCCCTTCCCTGATAGGATGAGGTTCAAACTCATCGCTGAGAAGAGTCTTCTCCACCGCCTTTTCTTTCATTGCGGCCATTAAAGCGGCAATTACTTTATCGGGAGAGATGGTAGTGGGACAGGCATACATACCGCAAAGACCGCATTGGCAACAGAGATACGCTTTAGCCAGATCTTCCGGAGGAATAGCATCGGCCCGCTGCTGGCCGACCAATCTCATAATAATATGGGGTTCAATTCGGTGTCCCAGCAGGTACCGCGGGCACATATCGGTACAGGCCCGGCATTGATCGCAGGCCCAGGATGCCCGTTTTATATCGATCTCTATCGAGCGTTGTTTATATAGCACCTGCTTGTGATCTTTGGGAAGAACAATCAGACCGGTCGTCTTCTTGGAAATATACCCTGAAGTAAACGCCCCCATAATCGGTCCGCCGTCCAGGACCTCGTATTCATCAACCGTTGTACCACCGGCGGCGGCGATAATGTCTTCCACAAAAGCACCGACCGGAACCGATAGTGTAACCGGGTTTTTCACTTCCCCGGTTACCGTTAAGACCCTATGAGTCACCGGGATACCTCGGCTTGCCTGATAAAGATTGATCAATGTCCCGACATTATCGACCACCACGCCCACGTCCATCGGTATCCCCCCCTCCGGGACCAAACGTCCGGTTACATCATAGACCATAACCTGTTCATCACCCGCCGGGTAATACCCTCCCAGAAGGAATAGCTCCACCCGGGAATGCCGGCGGGCAATCTCGGTCCGCAGCGCGTCAATCGCCCCCTGGTATTTCTCCTTGAGAGCAATGATGGACCGGGTAGCACCTACCGCGTCACTGAGCAGTTCCAATCCCATAATTACTTCGGGCGCCCGGACGATCATCAACTGCTGATCCACCCGAAGGAGAGGCTCGCATTCAGCGCCGTTGGCGATAACATACTCAGCCCGCGCGCCGACTTTAACGTGGGTAGGGAACCCCGCGCCGCCGCATCCGACCACACCAGCGGCGTTTACCTGTTCAGCCAATAAACTCATTAAAAACCCGCGCCTCTGGCGCTATCGTTAAAAAATAACAATCCTATATAATCAATTAAGTTATTGAATTATATCACTACTCAAGTAACACTGTTTTAATAAGACCTTCAATTTTTTTCTTCGCGTTCTCTGCGTCTCTGCGGTGAAAATAGTTGCGAAGCTAAGTTCTTCTCAGAAGACTCAATGCCTCGGCACGGGTTCTCTCGTCACTCCGGAAGTTACCCCGTACAGCCTCAGTTATGACTATCGCTCCCGGCTTCTTTACTCCCCGCATATTCATACAGAGATGTTCCGCTTCTATCTGAACCAACACCCCGCGGGGATTTAATTTTTCCATCAAAAGATCGGCGATCTCCGTGGTCATGCGTTCCTGTATCTGTAGCCTCCGGCTGAACATATCCACCACCCGAACCAGATTACTTAACCCGGTGATTATACTGTCTTTGGGGATATAAGCGATATGGACCTTCCCCATAAAAGGGAGGAGATGATGCT
>Ga0307991_1000667_pt1 | contig 24585 bp, 29 predicted proteins | sample EllFjometagen131_FD_203146 | JGI IMG/M metagenome (GOLD analysis project Ga0307991, IMG submission 203146) | Marine microbial communities from Ellis Fjord, Antarctic Ocean - #131 | ecosystem: Environmental > Aquatic > Marine > Unclassified | place: Southern Ocean | collected 2014-10-08 | reverse complement strand
TGCCGCAAGTTAACACTTCTCGCTGCGATATTGCCAAATGGCAAACAAATGATTATTGAAGTAGGCCCAGCACCTAAGTAAATTGTCCAAAATATTGATGGTTTTTATGAACTCTTTACTATGTCTGGCTGATTACTTTTTTAACTATTCTGAACGGCCTGCTGCTGTTGTCGGGCCTGTTGATATTCCGGTTGCCCAGCGGCGAGCGGCGGTTTTCTCTGTCCTTGCTCCAGGTGCTGGTGGGCCTGCCGCTGCTGGCCGGGGAATATCTCTATCTTTCCCGGTGTCCGGAACCCCAGGCGGCCAGGCTGCTGTTTTTTTCCGAAGTTGTCTTTGCCTGCCTCTGGTTTTTTCTCGCCCTGCGCCTGTCGGCGTTGACCACCGGCAGCGTCCGGACAGGCAAACATATCCTGGCTGAATTTTTTATCGGCGCATCGGTGATTGCCGGGGCTTTGTACCTGCTGTTTTGTCAGCCGCTGGTGGGGATAAATGAGGGGCAACTGCTTTTTCGGTTGTACAGTCCGGTATATTTTTCGACCCTCTTTATGCTGGTCGCGGTTCTCTATGCTGCCTGGCGCCTGGAACAGTTCTGGCGCGCCCTTGACAGCGCCCAACACTGGGAATATAAATTACTGGTGGTTGGTAGCTCCTTGGTCTGTGGCTCCCTGGCCTGGGCGGCATCCTACCGGCTTACCTACCTGGTCATTTTTCCCGGGCAGCTGCAGCTCCTGGGGCTGCTTTTGCTCTGTGGCTGGATTTTGATTACCTATGCCGTGGTTCAACACCGCCTGCTCAACCGCAAGATCTTTGTCTCCCGCAAGGTGGTTTATTCCTTCGTTGTTCCTTCCCTGCTGGCCGCTTATTTTCTCGGCTTCGGGATTTTGACCTTGGCTATGCGGTTTTTCGGCCTGGAATTTTCCTTCCTGATCAAGTGGCTGGGTGTCGTTCTGGGGTTGGTGGCGGTCGGTCTCTTCGCCTTTTCTGGCAAGCTGCGCCGCCGGGTCCACTTTTTTATCAGCACCCATTTTTACATCAACAAGTATGAATACCGGGACGAGTGGCTGGCCCTGTCGCAGCAGCTCCAGGGGTCCTTGTCTGAGGACGAGGTGGTGGAGGCCCTGGTCCGGGTATTGACCGAGAGCCTCTATACCGGCAAGATTTTCATCTGGCTCGGGGATGCAGTCAAAGGGTACCGACTGGTTACGGCTCCCGAAAATTTTGCTGGTGGGAAAAGTCAATCTTTCCTGGCTGCCGATGATCCCCTGGTGGACTTTTGTGAAACCCATGATTATCTGTACCTGCGGGAGAAGGAAACGGATCAGTCATGGCGGCAGGTGGTGGAAGACCGGGGGGATTTTCTCAGTTCCCTGAACCTGGTGCTGCTGTTTCCCTTAGGCCTCGGCGGCCGGCTGTTGGGGTTGATCGGCCTGGGGTCGGAGTTTACCGGCGGTGAATACGGCCATGATGATTTTGACCTGCTCACTGCTCTCGGCAGCCAGGCGTCCTCGGCCCTGCTAGCGGCGCGCATGGCGGAAGAACTGGCCCATGTCCGGGAACAGCAGGCCTGGAACCGCCTGTCGGCTTTTGTCCTCCACGATATCAAAAATGCCGCCACCATGCTTTCCCTGCTGCGGGAAAACGCTCCTGATCATATCCATGAACCGGAGTTCCAGCGGGACATGCTGGAGGTGGTGGACGACGCTTTGCGGAGAATGGGCCGGGTGGAGGAGCGCCTGCAGAGCTTGAAAGATGAGGTTATGCCGGAGCGTCGGGAGTTGGAGTTGGGAGACTTTCTCAAAAAGTGCTGCCGCCGGTTGAAAACCCAGCTGCCGGCAATGGAGATGAAGGTTGAGGTTCAAGATGGTTTGTGGTTGGAAAGCGATCCGGAACTGCTTTTTTCCATTTTTGAGAATCTCATGCTCAATGCTTTCGAGGCCGGGGGCGAGGGGGCTTCTGCGCGGGTCAGGGCCTGGAAGGATGAAGAAGACGGAGAGATGGTGTTAGAGGTGGTCGACAACGGCCCGGGCATCCCGGCGGAGCTGTTGCCGGAAGCATTATTTGAACCATTCAAAACCAGCAAGGCTGGGGGCAGCGGCATTGGCCTTTGGCAGGTGAAAAGAGTGGCGGAAAGCCTCGGGGGCAGCATCACGGCGGAAAATGTGGAAGAGGGTGGCGGGGCGCGGTTTGTAGTCAGGCTACCGTTGGTTGCGGGTATTGATGGTTGACATAAAATTTGTAGTATGGCAACCTTTATACAGTGGTTACTGTTCCAAACCATTATTTTTAAAAATAATGCCAGGTTGGAGAGGAAAAGGACATTTTCGGGATGCCTCATGGAAAGTCTGAAGGATTTTAAAGCTCATCAAAGAGGAGCATGAAAATGGAAAGAATTATTAATTTGCATGTTGAGAAATTGCCGGAAGGGACCTACCTGGCCACTTCTGACGATATCCAGGGATTGGTGGCTCAAGGCCGCACGATTTCCGAAGTCATGGAAATTGCCAGGGATGTTGCCAGAAGATTGCTGGAGGCTCAGGAAGAAAGACTCCGGGAGACGTCTTTGCCGGCCATAGGCACTTCTTTTGATTGCTCATTAGTGGTGGCTATGTAGATGGGAAGATTAGCAGGCTTTCGTTATTGCCAAGTAGCTAACCGTTTGAAAAAATACGGTTTTGTTTTTGACCGGCAGGCCGCCGGTAGTCATGAAATCTGGTATAATGAATAGTCCGATAGATATGCTACGCTTCCAAATCATCCTGGAGATATGCCGGAAGGCCTTCTTAGAGCTGTCCTTAAACAAGCTGGCATTTCAGCTGACGATTTTTTGAAAAAAAGATAAATGTAAGCAAAATATTTTGGGGGTGACCGTTGAGATAGAGACTGTCGGGAAATTTTACAGTTGGGTGGAAAAAATTTTACCACGAAGGACACGAAGAACACGAAGAAAAACGGAAAACCCCGGTCTGTCTGTGGCTGATACATCTTTTCCTGTGATCTTCTCGGTGCTTCGGTGGTGAATTTTTTTTGGCCACAGAAACACACGGACGGACACAGACGAAAAGGAACAAAAAAATCCCCCGGGCTGTTAACCTGGGGGATTATTGTTTGACTGTTATCTGGATTCTTTCATCAGGATGTCGTGGGTGCCAATGGTTCTGAAAATAAGCGTGCTGTCGTCCCATTGGAAAGTGAACCGGTATTTCATCGTTACCGATCCTTCCCACCGGTTGCGTGTTCCTTGTATTCGCTTTACTCTCAGGGAAGGATGGGAGATGTCCTGCAGCAGGAGTTGCAATTTCTGATTGAAAGCTTTTTGAATGTCGCCAGGCAGATGGTTGTAGCTTTTTTTGAATGTCTGACTGAATTGGTATTGTTTTATTTCTGCAACCATTTCAACCCTTCACCGGCAGTCTTGAATTTTGGCGAAAGCTGTTCTTTATCAAGCTCTTCATCAACATGAGCTTCTGTTCCCTGCCATTCCCTGGTCCAGTACCAGCCCTGGGAAGGATCTATGAGTTTCCTTGGTTTCAGGATGATGTTGTTTCCCTCCACCTCCACCTCAACGTAATCACCGGTGTCAATGCCAAGGGTGATCATGATCTGTTTGGGAAGGCGAATTTGCCCCTGGGGGCTGATTTTCATTATTGCCGACATACCCTGCTCCTTAAACAAATAAACATATAAACAAAAATAACAAGGATGTTGTTTCCTGTCAAGTTGAAAAGACACAAATAATTTCAGCCAGGATCAGCGGGGCCGGGGGCAGTGGCATAGGTCTCTGGCAGGTGAGAAGAATGGTAGAAAGCTTCGGGGGTGGCATCACGGCGGAAAATATAGAGGAGGGCGGGGCGCGGTTTGAGGTGATATTGCCGTTCGGCTTGCCAATTATTCTAAGGGGCGTTAGCTTTTTGACTTGATGAATGACGTAATACGTCATATACCGTAATGATGATTAAATCTTTTAAATGTCGAGATACGGAAAAACTTTTCAATGACCTGGATGTAAAAAAGTTCAGAAGCATTTCCAGGGCAGCAAGAATTAACCTTGAGCTTCTGAATGCGACAATTTCCTTGAATAGTTTACGAGTTCCACCAGGAAATAGACTCGAACGATTAAAGGGTGACAAGAAAGGTCAACATAGCATCAGGATCAATGAGCAATGGCGTATTTGTTTCATCTGGCAGGCAGAGAATGCCATCGAATTAGAAATTGTTGATTATCACAAGGGGTAGAGTCATGCAAAAAAAATTATCTCCAATCACTCCAGGCGACGTTCTGTTAGAAGAATTTATTAAACCAATAGAAATTTCTCAAAATCAGCTGGCCAAAGATATTAATGTACCTGCAAATAGGGTCAGTCAAATTATTCATGGAAAAAGAGAAATCACTGCTGACACAGCATTACGCCTTGGTAGGTATTTTGGAATTGAACCGGAGTTCTGGCTCAATTTACAATTAAGATACAATATGAAGATAGCCAAAAATAAGCTGGGTGCAAAAATCCAACAAGAAGTAAAAGTCCACCTTTCGAAAGCCAATGCACATAAGTTTGTAACCGCGTAGTTCGGTATTCTCCCGCAACCTTTACACCGCTTTGACGCCATAAACCAAGGCAGGAGCCCCGTGCGCCAGGAGCGCATGCTTGGGATCTGGGCGAGGAGTGCCGGGCAACGGCATTCTTGTCGCGACCGAAAAAAATGTTGGCAAGCTTCGGGGGCAGTATCACGGCGGCGAATGTGGAGGATGGCGGGGTGTGTTTTGTGGTGAGATTGCCGTTGGAGTAGGAGTGTCGGGAAATTTTACAGTTAGGTAGAAAAAATTTTACCACGAAGGATACGAAGAACACGGAGAAGGGTGGAAAAGGTTTTTCTCTGTGGTCTCTGAGTCTCTGTGGTGAATAGTATTGGTCACGGACTTACACAGACGAACACAGACAAAAAAATCCCCCGGATTATTAACCCGGGGGATTTTGGTTTTACGAGGTTTTTTTCCGGTGGCCGATTCAGCTCTTTTTGGAGCGCTTGCGGCTGTAGCCCACCAGGCCTAAAAGGCCGATGCCCATCAATAGGATGGTGGAAGGCTCGGGAACGGGTGCGGTGCCTTCCACCGGATCATTTCCGCAGGTGGCAGTGCCCCAATATAAATCAAATGTAGCATCAGGGTCATCTTCATACAATATTGATTGAAGACGTATAGTGTAGTCAGGATGGTCACCAAGAGAATCAGTCCATGTTGCAGTACCAGCGTACGGTGTGCCCACAGCGGTTTTTATCCTAACTGGTGCGTTATGATTATAATCATATGTATAGCCGTCTATTGGTTCAAAGTCATCTGATATCGATACCGTCTCAACAGTATACCAGTACCCTGCTAAAAAAGTATCATGGTCAACTAACGGGATTGCCCACAAATAATCAACTCCATAATAATTTTCCGTGATAAAGAGATCCGCAACTTCGGTAGCCCAAGTCCCGACTGTAATACCTGCTTCAGGGTAATCAGTATATAGATCAAAGGCTATGACGCCGCTGTTTATCCCCGGAGTAAAATTATAGACATCAATTCCATAAGACTCAAAACCACTTCCTATTGCGTCGTTTGGTGAATCATTGATCGAAAATGCACTTGCACTTCCCACCATTCCCAAAACCAGCATCACCGCGCATAAAAACGCTAAAAACTTTTTCATTTCTTTTCTCCTCTCCCTGTATGAATTAAAAAATTAAGAAAAACTGCTGTTTGCTGAATCCTCTAAGATATAAAGCAAGTGTCATACCAGGTATGCAACTGTTTGAAATGACAAGCTTTATTAAAAGTTATTTGTATTCAGATGAGCTAGCTGTAAAGTAATCCGACAGGGTTTAAAAGTGGGGATAATGGGTTTGAGGGTAGAAAATGCTTGTAAAACCAGAGGGATGTGGTGTTTTTCGGGAAATCCTGGAGAAAAGGCAGAAAAAAATTAAAAAATGGGTGGGAAAATGGTGTCGGGAAATTTTACAGAGTGATCTGGTCGGGTTTTTATGGGGCGTTCCGGTGATGGATGAAAAAATCCTGGGCCTGGAAACGACTACTGACAATTTCCCCGGTCGCCCGGCTGGTGTTTTCGGACTACGGCTTTTCCAGCTCGGCCAGCAGGAAATGAATTTCCCTGGCGGGGCGCACGGCAATACCCTGGCGAAGCTGACGTTCCTCGCCGCCGTAGAGCAGTCCGGCCCCCAGGGGAAGATCAAAGATTTTGGCGAAAGCTCTCAGTCCCTTGAAGTAATCCCGGTTCACCGTCATCCCGGCCTTGATTTCCATGGGAAAAAGATCAGGGCCGTGGCTGAGCAGCAAATCAACTTCGTTGCCGTTGCTGTCACGATAAAAATGCAGGTTGCTGCGGTGCCCGCGGTGCACGGGTGGGGTCAGGTCTTGCATTTTGCAGGGCAGGTTTAGCGCATAGCGTCAATGGTTTGCAGACGTTTGTTCCAGTCAAGCATTTTGCGGTCGGCGGTGATACAGTGTCGGGAGATTTTACATTTGGGTGGAAAAATATTTACCACGGAGTCTCGAAGAAAGGCGGAAAGTTCGGTCGGTGTGCGTCAGGGGCTGATAAATCTTTTCTCTGTGATCTTAGTTGTCACTATGAGAGCGAATACGATGGTAATTGGGGTCAGATTTTGACTATTGACTTCAGATTCCGAGAGTTTTTTTACTTTGATAGTTGCAGCTTATAGTCTGAAAAACCCTGTTGGTGTTCTTTTGTGGTCTTATGGCGGAGCAATTTAAATTTTTATGCCAATTCGAGCCTTATTTTTCGACCTACGACTTGAGCTGCCTTTTTTAGAGTGTATAAAGTCACCGATTCATTATCCGGATCAAGGAGTCTATCGAGAGAAGATCGGCTCGTACTCATTTTCTTTGCCATAGCTGATTTTGAAAGTTTCTTCTTTTTCATTTCCTGTTCTATCTGCCATGATAGTACTTTTTTGATGGCGGATTGTGTGCATTCTTCAAGGATACCTTCTTCTTCAAGAAAATCATTGAAACGTCCGCCTAAGTTTTCATGTACAACATCCATTTATTTTCTCCTTTCAAATTTTGACATACGTTGTTTTGCGATGCCCAAATCATTGACAGGTGTTTTTGCAGTCTTTTTAATAAAAGCATGTAAAAGAATCATCATATCGCTGTATATCGTAAATAGAACCCTGGATATTCTGTTGTTTGATAATTTGGAACGAACTTCCCATAAGTCCGTGTCTATTTTTCTTACCAGCGGTATGCCAAGAGGCCATCCGAATTCAACTGTGCGGATGTCATCGCCGATGATCTTTCTGTCTTGGGGCGGTAATTTTTTCAACCATTCCCTGACCGGGACATTGCCGATGTCTGTTTTGTAAAACTGAACATCGATAATTTTTCTTCTTGTATCCATGATCGATAGATGTACCTATTATAGTGCAGTCTGTCAAGTGGAAATCGTAAACTAAAAAACAAGGGCGAGCTGGATCAGAGTCAGCGGTGGTGATGAAGGTGGGATGGCGCGCGCTTTGTGGTCAGGCTGCCGTTAGAATAGACTGTCGGGAAAATTTACATTGGGGTAGAAAAAATTTCACCACGAAGCACGGAGGTCACTAAGAACGACGGAAAGTCCGGTCTGTGCGGGGCTGTGGCTGAAAAATCTTCTCCTGGAGTTTTCTTCATCTTGGTGGCGTTAAATGTCGTAATGGAGTTGCAGGGCCGCATCAACATCCGTCATGATGGTGGTGGAAAAGCGGCCGATTTTTCTGACCAGACGCAATATATCAACCGCCCGGGTCTGGTTGGCCATGATTTTCGAGCGGGATTGCAGGCCTCCATTGCCTGCCGGAACATCGACTTCGAAGGTGTATACCCGCTTGATGTTGGAAGTTATGGGGCAAATTGAGATAATGGGGGAGTGTTCATTGTTGATATTGTTGGATACCACAACCGCAGGCCGCGTTTTTTTGCCTCTGAACCGACGTTGGGATCAAAATTCACCCAAAAGACATCCCCTCGTTTAATCGAGACCATCGTTGACAGTTCCTTCCATTTCCTGGTTGAGTCGATGGATTTCCGCTGCCGCCTCCTGGTAGTCGCGAGCCAGCCTCGCTGCCCTTTTTCCCTTGATCAAGGCCAGGACGGCTTCACGGATAAACTGGTTCCTCTGCTTTTCGGGAGCTTCACGACCCAACTCCTTGAGGACATTTTTTGGTAGACTGACATTGATACGAACGGATTCCATTTTATGTGTCCTTTTATTGTGTTTTATGTGTGGGGGTCAGGTCTTGCATTGTGCAGGGCGGGTTTAGGCCATGGCGTCAATTGTTTGCAGATGTTTGCCCCAGTCAAGAATTTTCCGGTCGGCGGTTACCAGGGTGGCGGTGTGTTCCAGGGCCGTGGCCACAATCATACGGTCCGCGGGATCACCGTGAAAATCCTGCAGCTGACCGGCTTTAAGCGCGGTGCAACTTTCAAGCGGAATGTCCAGCAAGCCGTTTCGCAGTAGTTCAAGACGCCAGATATCGAGTTCCATCCGGATATCCAGCCGCCCTTTTTCAACCAGCATGGCGATTTCCCAGAAACTGATCGAAGCTACGCCAAGCTGCCCGGTGGCCAGGGACTGGTTTATTGCCTGCAGGGCCTTTGTTCCCAGTCGTGGGTTTCCTTCGTCAAGCCATACAAGAACATGGGTATCAAGCAGCAGCATTACTCGGCATTCCAGTCAATCTTCAGGGGGGCAATCATATCGTCGTTGCTCCGTATCTTGTCTTTATGCAGGCCGAAAAGTGTTTTTGGTATACTGCGATAGGGCTTCAGAATAGAAACAGGCTTGCCGTTTTTGGTGATTGTAATTTCCTCCCCTGTCCGGTTTATCTCATCCATCAGGCGTAGGCATTTTGCCTTGAATTCTGATGCTTTTATGGTTTGCATGTCATCCTCCTGACGATGTTTTCAGCGCTGTAATTCCGGACTGCTCTTTTATTTTCATTATCTATGATAACCATAGTCATCACTATAGTCAATGAGAAAATGAGGGGGACGGCAGACCTTGCCTATTGTTTATCGATGATTATCCGGTGTTTTTTCAGCAGATCGTGGAGGGTGGGACGGCTGATTTCAAGAAGCCTGGCCGCCTGGCTGATGTTATTGCCGCTGGAGGCCAGGGCCCGGCGGACAGCATTTTTCTCTGCTGCCTCACGGGCTGCTTTCAGGGTGGTGAGTTTTTGTTCTTCCGGCTCCATGGGTATTTCTTCAAGCCCAAGGTCAACGGGGGTAATAACCCGGTCCAGGGTGGTGCCAAGTGCCCGGCGGACGCGGTTCTGGAGCTCGCGGACGTTGCCCGGCCACTGGTGGGCGCTTAGGGCGGCGATGGCCGCCGGAGAAAAAGATGTCTGCCCCCGATTCAGTTTCAGGGATTCCTCGCGCAAAAAGGTGTTGGCTAGCAGGAGGATGTCTTCGGGGCGCTCCCTGAGGTCGGGAATTTTCAGGGGCACGACGTTCAGACGGTAGAAAAGGTCTGCACGGAATTTTCCTTTTTCGATGGCTGCTTCCAGATTGACGTTGGTGGCCGCGATTACCCGGGCATCGATGGTGATGGTGGCGGTGCCGCCGAGCCGCTCAATGGTGGATTCCTGGAGAAAACGGAGAATTTTGACCTGGAGGTTGAGGGGCAGTTCACCAATTTCATCCAGGAAAATGGTTCCTTTGTTGGCCTGTTCAAACCTGCCGATTTTACGACCCGCAGCCCCGGTAAAAGCCCCCTTTTCGTGGCCGAACAGCTCGCTTTCCAGCAAGTTTTCTGGAATCGCGCCGCAGTTGATGATCACCAGGGGCTTTGCCGCCCGCGGGCTCAGCTGGTGAATGGCGCTGGCCGCCATTTCCTTGCCGGTACCGGTGCTGCCGGTGATCAGGGCCGGGTAGTCGGTTCTGGCGACCTGGGACAGGCGCTTGAAAAGGGTGGTCATGGCCGGGGAGATGCCGAGCATGCCGCACAGCGCGCCACCCTGGCCGGCTTGTGACTGGAGGCGGCGGTTGGCCTCTTCCAGCTCGTGGATTTTGAAGGTTCGTTCAAGAATAATATGCAGTACCTTCAAATCGATGGGTTTGGCGCAGAAGTCGGCGGCACCCAGGGAAATGGCCCGGATGGCGTTGTTCTCCTCGGCATTGCCGGTAATGACTATCACCCGGGTGTGGGGAGCCAAGGACGGCAGTTCTTCGAGCAGCTTAAAGCCCTGGATGGGGGCGTCCGGGTGGGGCGGTAGGCCAAGATCCATGGTGGCTACCGGAAAAACTCCGGAGGACAGGGATTTTTTTGCCTGTTCCACATCGGTGGCAATGGTTATGTCATACTTCTTCCCCAGACCCCACTTGAGCTGTTTGGCGACGGAGATCTCATCTTCGATAATCAGGAGCTTCTTCATTTTTCAACTCTCTCATATTGTACGTTCTGAGTCAAGGATGATGCCGTTTGCCGCCGGCCGCTAATTATTTTGACTCATCCATTCTCTTCAGGTATAGTTCTCACTTCAGTATTTATAAAGGGTGGTACAATGAATTATCGTGGCCATGAAAAGTGTTTTGCCTGCCGGGAGGGATTCTGCCTGCCGGAAATCACCATGGTCGATGGTGTCCTGGAAGCCAAGCTGTTGATGGGAAAAAAGCATGAAGGCTGGATCGGCATCCCCCATGGGGGGATTGGTATCGCCGCCGTCCTTGATCTTGCCGATCTTTGCTGGCTGCAGCAAAAAGGGGTGAATCTGCCGTTCCCCTATAGTATTTCGCTGAAATTCGGCGATCGCTGCCGCTTGGGGGATGTATTGCAGCTGCATGCCGAACTGGATGATGATCAGGGCCGTGTTGCTTTCCGGATGCAACGGCCGGGGCAGCGGCAAAGCTATATTGCTGGGACGGTTGAACCCGATGCCAGGTTTGAGACTGGAGAAAATATTGATCTGCCGCCATTAGTCGAGTTAGAGCTTCATGCTGCTCTGACGCCCTTGTCCATCTATGAAAACTGTTTCATCTGCGGCACAAAGCGCTCGGATCGGGGGGTGCGGCGTCGGTTTTTCCAGGCTGATTTTAAGGATCGGCATTATATCCTGGCAAAATTCGGTTTTGAAGCCAGGGATGCTCAAATTGCCGCTGGTTTTCAACAGGCGGAAGGGGTCTTGCATCCCGGGGTGATCGGGGCGGTGCTGGATGAAATCTGTGGCTGGTCGGGATTTATCAAATACGAATTATTCGGGGTGACCGTGCGCCTGCAGATCAATTTTAAGCGGCCGGTGCTTTTGGGCGAGAAGTTGCTCTTTGCCGCTGCCGAGCCCGAAGTCAGGGGCCGGGGAAACCGCCAGTTGTATCGGGCCAGGGGGTGTTTATTTGTCGTTTCAGTCGCTGGCAGCTATGAAACCGTGGCAACGGCGGCTGGCCAGTGGCTAGCTCTTCCCGCCCTGCGGGAACAGTTTTATGAGATCCGGACTGAAGAGGATTTGAGCTGTATTTCTTTTTGATTCAACTGTCCGAGTTGCTCTAAAAACAGCCCTGCCTGTCGGCAGGCAGGGCGGCAGGTTGAAAGAAATTTTCAGGGATGTTCCGGCATGGCTCTCGCTCATTCTCGCCGGCCGTTCATGGCCGGCTTCCGAGGCGTCCGCCGCGAATCACCATTCAGGTGATTCGTTCGGCGGCCAAAACCGCCTGTCTGTCGGCAGACACGGCTATGAGCCAAGCCCGAACATCCTGTAATATTTTTTTAGCAATGCAACTTAGAAAGTTGAGATTCTGATTTTGATGGATTTGGATCATCATGGGCTATAAGAACCTGCGTGAATGTGTTTTAGACTTGGAGCAAAACGGGCAGCTGGTCCGCATCAACCAGGAGGTGGATGCGGACCTGGAAGCGGGAGCCATCCAGCGGCGGGTCTGCCAGGCCGGCGGGCCGGCGGTGTATTTCAGCCGGGTGAAGGACTGTCGGTTTCCACTGGTGGGAAATCTTTTTGGTACTCTGGAGCGCACCCGCTTCATGTTTCGCGATAGCCTCAAGTCTATAGAGCGGTTGGTGGCCGCCAAGGTTGACCTGCCCGGCTTGCTGAAAAATCCACTTTCCCTGGCTCACCTTCCCCTTGATCTTTTGCATCTCTTTCCCCGGAAGATGTCTCAGGGTTCCATCTTGGCCCATGAGACATCCGTCAGCCGGCTGCCCCAGGTGAAATCCTGGCCCGACGACGGTGGGGCTTTCATTACTCTGCCGCTGGTGTATTCGGAAAGTCTGAATCAGCCCGGCTGGCGCCATGCCAACCTGGGAATGTATCGGATTCAGCTTTCCGGCGGTCGCTACGCCCCAAATCAGGAGGTGGGGCTGCACTACCAACTGCACCGGGGGATCGGCGTTCATCATGCAGAAGCACTGGAAAAAAATGAGCCCCTGCGGGTGAATGTTTTTGTCGGTGGGCCGCCAGCCTTGACCATGGCGGCGGTGATGCCGCTGCCGGAAGGGATGCCGGAACTGGCTTTTGCCGGTCTGTTGGGTGGACGGCGGTTGAATATTATCAGCCGACCTGGACAGCTGCCCATCCCGGCTGAGGCTGATTTCTGCCTGTGTGGGACAGTGGAACTGGGAAAAACCCTGCCGGAAGGGCCGTTCGGCGACCATCTGGGATACTACAGCCTGGTACATGATTTCCCGGTTCTCCGTGTTGAGCGGGTTTTCCACCGACAGGATGCCATCTGGCCTTTTACCACCGTTGGCCGCCCGCCCCAGGAAGATACCACCTTCGGTGCTTTCATCCATGAATTGACCGGAGACCTGATCTCAGATTTATTGCCGGGGATCAAGGCAGTGTATGCGGTTGATGCGGCTGGTGTTCATCCCCTGCTGCTGGCCATCGGCAGTGAACGCTATGTTCCCTACGACCAGGAACGGGAGCCTCGGGAGTTGTTGACCCAGGCCAATGCCATTCTCGGCCAGGGGCAGTTGTCGCTGGCTAAGTACCTGCTGATTGTTGCCGCTGAGGATAATCCTCAGCTTGATATCCACGATATCCCGGAATTTTTCAGCCATCTGCTGGAGCGGGTTGACTGGCGGCGTGATTTGCATTTTCAGACCCGGACCACGATGGATACCCTCGATTATTCCGGCAACGGCTTGAATCAAGGGTCAAAAGTTATTATGGCTGCGGCAGGACAATCGCGTCGGCAGCTGGCGACGGAACTTCCTGTTGGTCTGCGGCTGCCTTTGGGGTTTTCTGCTCCGGCCGTCTGCATGCCTGGAGTGCTGGCCGTTGCTGCTCCTCCCTGTACGAAGCCTTCTGCCCCGGGAGAGGATGAACAGTTGATTATTTTTTGTCAACAGGCTGGTGATCCTGAGGCCTTTTCTGGTTTTCCCCTGGTGATCATTGTTGATGACAGTGAATTTGTTTCCCGGACGTTGAACAATTTTCTCTGGGTCACTTTTACCCGCTCTGATCCGGCCGCTGATATCTATGGCATCGGTTCATTTGTTGAAGCTAAACACTGGGGGTGTCGCGGTCCGCTAGTCATCGATGCTCGCCGCAAGCCCCACCACGCGCCGCCACTGATTGATGATCCGGAAGTGGAAAAACGGGTGGATGCCCTGGGGGCTGCCGGCCAGCCGCTGCATGGAATAATCTGAGTATGATAAAGGATGAACTAATGAACAGTAAAACTGTCCAGGAGAGTATGGTAACTATTGCCCATGTGATGCAGCCCCAGGAGACTAATATCGCCGGGAATGTCCATGGTGGGGTGATCATGAAACTCATTGATACCACCGCCGGCGTCGTCGCTACCCGCCATGCCCGCAGCAATGTGGTGACGGCATCCATTGATCAGCTGGATTTTCATCATCCGGCTTTTATCGGTGATCTGGTGACTTTCAAGGCATCTCTCAACCTGGCGGGCCGTTCCTCCATGGAAATCGGGGTCCGGGTGGATTCAGAGAACCTGTTAAGCGGCAAAACAAGCCATATTGCTTCCGCTTATCTTACCTTTGTCGCTTTGGGTGAAGATGGCAAGGCAGTTGAGGTTCCCCGGTTGATTTTGAAAAATGAAATTGAGGAAGACCGCCACCGGCAGGCGTTGGAACGTTCCAAACAGCGGCTGGCAGGACGCCAAGGTAGGTAGTGTCTGAACGACAATTCGACAATTCAAGACACTTTAAAATTACTGCTGGTTGGATGATATTTGCAAGCCGATGATTTTCAGCCAGCTAAGAGCTAACGGCTAAAAGCTAATAGCTTTATTTCCAACGAGGTGCTTATGATCAGTTCCTTGAGTGAGGTTTTCACCCTGGCCAGACGGTCGGAGCCAATAAAAATCGCCATCATTGCTCCTGAAGACCAGGAGTTTATGCAGGCGGTGAAGAAAGCCCAGGAAGAGTCGCTTATTGAGCCGGTCCTCCTTGGTAATCCCCGGTTGATCTCCCGGGCAGCTGAAAAAGCCGGTCTTGATTATCAGCCAGGTGATGTTGTCGAGATCAGTGATCGCCAGGAAGTTGCGGACCGGGCTTTGCAGATGCTGTACCAGGGCGATGTCCAGATGGTCAGTAAGGGCCAGATTCCAACTTCCTATATCTACTGGTCCATCATCAGGAAAAAAAAGGAGGCTGGGGAGGGTGCCATAGTCAGTGTTATTACGGTCTGGGATATAAAAAACTGCGATCACTTGGTCCTGCTGAGCGATGCCGGAGCCAATATCGTCCCCGGAGAAGGTGAAATGGATGCTTTGCTGGCCGTCGCTCACAGAATTCTGGATGGTCAGGAGAAGGTGTTGCCGTATGCCTGATCTTGGACGTCCCAGAAAATCACTTTCTTTTTTTTCCTAATACCGTTATAATAACCTTTCGTGTTTCGTGATGAGGATATTTTATCCTGCCTGATGGAAAGCTTTTTTGTTTAGCAATTTGCCACGTTTTATATTCATAACTATATTCTAAAAATAATTTCTTATGATATGTCAGGAGTGTATATATGCATAAAGATACCCAGAAAATAACGGATATTGTTCTGAAAGCTGCCAGTAAAGCTCGACGGGAAACCAGGATTGAAGCGGGGAAACCGCGGGTAAGAAAATCACTGAACTGGCCGGTGGATTGTACCATTGGACCAGGGCTTGAAGGGGCGATTGCCTGTGAGAGCAAGATTGGTTATGTCGATGGATCCAAGGGCTGGTTACTGTATCGCGGTTATGATATTTTTGATCTTTGTGCTTACTCAAGTTATGAAGAGGTCAGTTACCTGCTCCTACATGGTACCCTGCCAAATCCTGAGCAGCTTGAGGTTTATACCAAGAAGCTGGTTGAATATCGATATCTCAATAAGACCTTACGCATGTTGATGAGTTTCCCGGTTGAGGAGATGAATGCCATGGGGGCTCTTCGTATGGGTACTATTTTTATGCGTCAGGAGTTTACCTATAAAGATCAGGAAGCCGGGCGCCCAAATCTTCAGGATGCTATCAGTGCCGATGAAGATTCCATTCCCATGGAAACCCTGCCGACTGGTGAGAAAAAGGCTATTTATGAGTTTCGGGCCAGAAAAAAGGCTAGAAAACGTAAACAGATATTGGGGGATGCCAGTGGGCTGGAGGCCTGTTACCATTTGCTTGGTGGGGTGCCAACCATTACTGCTGCTATTTCCAGAATTCGCCAGGGCCATATGGCCATAGAGCCTGATCCACAGTTAAGTCATGCCGGTAACTTTCTTTACATGATGACCGGTAAACGGCCAACTGCGGTACAGGAAAGAATCATGGATATCGCTCTGATCCTCCATGCTGACCATGGAATGAATGCCAGTACCTTTGCCTCAATGGTGGTTGCTTCAACCCTGTCAGATATCTATTTTTCTGTTGGTTCCGGGATTGCTGCCCTCAACGGTCCTCTGCATGGAGGGGCCAATGAGAATGTTTTGCATACCCTGAGGGAAATTGGTTCTCCTGAAAATGTTGCACAATGGGTGCAGTCAGCCAGTGAGAAAAAGAAAAAGATCCCTGGATTCGGTCATCGGGTGTATAAAGCTTATGATCCCCGGGCCAGGGTTCTCGGGCCTCTGGCCGGCCACCGAATAAAATATTGTTCAGAGGATATTGTAAAACTATATAAAACGGCAAATGAGCTTGAAAAACAGGTCCTTAAGACGGTTAGCCACGAGAAGAAAATTTTCCCCAATGTTGACTTCTATTCTGGGATTGTTTATAGCCGCATGGGTATTGATCCCCGTATGTTTACCCCCATCTTTGCGGTTAGTCGGGTAGCCGGTTGGACGGCCAGGGTGTTGGAATACCTGGAAAATAACCGGATATTCCGCCCGCGATCCATGTATACCGGTGATTTTGAACGGGAGTATGTTCCCCTGGAAGAACGTTAGAAAATTCAGCCGTTAGTCGTCAAATGCCAAAACATCGATGACCCTTATAACAAAAATTATTAGCCATCGACCCACACAGACAAACACGAACGGAAATACAATAGGCGCCCGTCCGGGGACATTGCTTTAGCGGTGTCCCCAGGCTGATGCAGACATTGCTGATATTTCATTCACCTTTCTTCCCCCAGCCGCCGCCGCCGGGAGTCTGTATCCGCAAACGATCCCCCGGATTGGCCTTTATTTCGTTTTTCCCTCCCAAATTTATCTTTCTGCCGTCAGCCCGGATGAAAAGATTATATCCCCGGGCTCCATTGCCGCCGCCCTGGAGGCCGTAAGGGGCAAAAACCCGTCGTTCTGACAGGATGGCAACGTTGAGGGGGGCGAGAAACTCAATTTCTCTCACCATGCCGTCCCCGCCCCAATACTGTCCTTCACCGCCAGAGTTTTTCCGTAAGGAAAATTTTCGTAGCAACACCGGGTAGCGACGCTCGAGAATTTCCGGATCGGTGATTCTGGTATTGGTCATGTGCGTATGAACCCCGGACTGTCCGTGCCAGTGAGGTCCGGCACCGGCGCCACCACCGATGGTTTCATAATAACCAAAATCACGGCTGCCGAAAGTCAGGTTGTTCATGCAGCCCTGGGAGGCGGCGGCCACCCCGAAAGCCTTGAGAATGACATCCACCACCCGTTGAGAGGTTAATACATTGCCGCCCACCACCGCCGCTTCTGGGTCCGGATCCAGCAGCGATCCTGGTTCAATAATCACCGTAATGGGAATTAAACAGCCATAATTTAATGGCAGATCTTCCTCGATCAGGCAGCGCAGGGAATAAAGAATTGCCGACTTGGTGACCGCCAGTGGGGCGTTGGTATTGCCCCAGACCTGGATGCCGGTACCACTGAAATCGAAAATGGCGCTGCCGTCCCGACGATTGATGGTTAAACACAGGGCGATTCTGGAACCGTCATCCATGAAATCTTCCGCTCGTATAACTGCTGGATCTTCATCTGTACAACTGTTAGTCAATTGCTTCAGACTGTTGCGGACCGCTACCTCCGCACTATCTTGAACATGCTTCATATAGGCCTGGACCACCTCGAGGGAATAGCGGTTAATCATTTCCTTGATCAGCTCAATGCCTTTGCGGTTGGCTGCTACCTGGGCTTTCAGATCCGAAAGGTTGTCGGCCAGCGTCCTGGTGCCGCTGATGGCTGCCTTACCTTCTTCACGGGGAAGGTTTCCCGGTTCCTGCAGCAGCGCGGTTATGCCATCCTGTTGAAAAATGCCGTCACACACCAACTTAAAAGACATGATGCAGGCACCCTCCTCTTCCAGACGCCGGGAGAAGGGTGGCATGGAGCCGGGGGAGATGCCGCCGATATCAGCGTGGTGGCCGCGGCTGGCGACGAAAAAAATGGGTTTCCTTTTACGGAGAACCGGGGTGATGACGGTGATGTCGGGCAGGTGGCTGCCGCCGGCGGCCGGATGGTTGCTGACCAGGACATCTCCCTCCCTGAAATCATTGTGTTGTAAGCGTATCTGGGCTTTTACCGCCTCGCTCATGGCTCCTAAGTGAACAGGCAGATGGGGGGCATTGGCTACCAGCTCACCGCCGGGGCCGAAAAGGGCACAGGAAAAATCCAGCCGCTCCTTGATATTGGTGGAAATGGCAGTTTTTTGCAGGGTGCGACCCATCTGTTCTGCAATTGACATAAACAGGTTGCTGAAAATGGACAACTGGATGGGGTCGGCGGTGGTTGTCACCTTGGTGATTTCCGCCTGCTGATCAATGGTGATTTCGATGTCTCCATAGTCGGTGATGAGCGCAGTTGATCCTGGCTCTACCAGGATGGTAGCGGTATCGTGCATGATCAGGGCAGGGCCTTTGATTGTTTGTTCAGGCTCCAGTTTTTCCAGCTGGTAGACGGAAGTGTCCTGCCAGCCTTTGTCAAAATAGCAGCGCACTTGTCTCAGTTCCTGGGGTTTATGCTTTGCCGGAAGCAGGTGGGATCGTTCTAGTTTGGACCCTTTGCCCACCGCCCTGACCCGCAGGTCGTCGACAATCAAGGTTGAAACCGAACTCCCGTTGGTAGGCGGCGGTCAGGGCCTGATCATAATCGCCATTTTCAGGGGTTGGAATCATCAGGGCGGTGTCGGTTCCCTGGTAACGAAGGTTGAGATAGGATGTTATGGAGATGTCTTTTCGGCTGAATCCCTGATTTTCAAGTGCCATTATCGCCTGTAACGTTAGTTCTTCAATGCTGGATTCCAGTTCCGGGCGATTTTTCGGGCTGTAGATAACTGCTGCCGGCCGCTGGCGTTCAATGACCACATCAGCCAGCCCCATGCCGTAGGCGGACAGGATGCTGGCATAGCGGTGAATAAAAATCTTTGTAATTCCAAGGGCTTGGGCAATGGCGACCGCATGCTGAGGACCGGCGCCGCCGAAAGTGGCCAGGATGTGTTCCTTGATGTCATATCCCCGGAGGACGGAAATTTCGCGAATCGGCCGAACCATAACTTCGTTGGCCACCTGGATAAACCCGAGTGCCACTTCCTCAATGGTCATCGGTTGCCGATCCTGGCGGGCAAGATCAAAATTGATTTCTTTGGTCAGGTTGGCAAAAGCCTGCCGGCTGGCTGCCAAGTCCAGGGGCTGGTCTTCGTTAGGACCAAAAATGTGAGGGAAGTTGTCAGGTTGCAAGCGTCCCAGTACCAAGTTGGCATCGGTAATGGCCAGATAGCCGTTTTTGCGGTAACATATTGGTCCCGGATGGGCACCGGCTGATTCCGGACCGACTTTGAACATGCCGTTGAAATAAAAAAGGCGGGAACCGCCGCCGGCGGCCACCGTTTTGATGTTTAGCTGCGGGGCCTGAATGCGGACGCCCGCGGTTTCCGATTCGTGGACCAGTTCGTAATCGTCGCCGTAGCGGGAAACATCGGTGGAAGTGCCCCCCATGTCAAATCCAATGACCGGCTGGCCCTGGCTGTGGGCCCCGGTGGTCATAGCGTAGCCAACGACTCCCCCGGCCGGACCGGAAAGGATGGCCCGGCTGCCGGTAAAATCATCAGCCGGACTGAGGCCTCCATCCGAGCGCATGAACTCCAGGTTGCAGCTACCCAGATTTTTTTTGAAGCCGTGGCGGAAACTTTCCAGATAGGTGCGGATATGAGGAGTAAGGTAGGCATCAACCATGGCTGTATCGCCCCGGGGGACTATTTTGACCATCGGCATGATTTGGGAAGAAAGGGATATTTGGCCAAAGCCCATTTCCCGGGCTAAACGACCAACTATCAGTTCATGCTCCGGCCAGGCATAGGCGTGCATAAACACCACCGCCAGGCTGTTGATTCCCTTTTCTTTCAGGTCGGAAAGCTGTTTCTCCAGTGCCTTCAGGTCAGGTTCTTGTAAGACGGCCAGCTGTTCCCCGGTAATGCCCTGGACTACCGGTATTCCCTCTGCTTTTTCACCATCTTTTAGCAGGCGCAGTCGTTCATTAACTTCGATGACTTCTTCATACAGCAGTTCGGGCTTTTTGATTTCCAGGTCAAAAAGGTGAGGTCGGTCCTGATTGCCGATCCTGAGGAGGTCACGAAATCCTCTGGTTACCAGCAGGGTGCAGCGGGCTCCGTGCCGTTCAAGCAGGGCGTTGGTGGCTACCGTGGTTCCCATGCGAATCCACTCGATTTTATCGGTGGGCAGTTCCTCCACTGACAGCTCCCGCCCTTCGACCCGGGAGATGATCCGCCGGATGCCTTCACGGGGTGCATCAGGGTAATTCAGGGGGTCTTCCGAAAGGAGTTTCATGACCATGACTCCCGGCTGCCCCGGAATTTCGGCATAGATATCGGTAAAGGTTCCACCCCGGTCAATGGCAAAACGAAAGGTATCAGTTTTACGCATAGTTATTACCACTTAGCCGTATACAAGTTTCTATCCGGATACCACTGAGTTGTTACCCTTAAGGTCGTGAGTTGCAATAAGTATAGCGGACAGCGGTAAAAAAAAATAGTCAAAAGCAAGCTTTGTCCATCATTAGATATTGACAAGATATGAATAATATACTTAAAAAGTGAATTATCTTTCACTTTTATGGAGTAAAATAGATTGATATCAGGGTTTTCCCTAAACTGGAAACCTATTAGGTGCGGAGCAGGAGATGAAAGAAAAAAGAACAGCCCGGCGGCAGGAATACAAAGATCGTCAACGAAAGGAGATTATGGATGAGGCCCTGAAATTATTTTCAGCCCGGGGTTATCACCGGGTTTCCATGCAGGATATTGCTCATGAAGCGGAATTTGCCGTTGGTACGTTGTATAAATTTTTTAAAAATAAGGTGTAGAAACATTATCACTATGACTGGACGCTTATCAAAGATCAGGCCTTGCACTTTGAAAACATGGTGGCTTTGCATCTCTTGAAATGGGTCGCTTTCCAGGAAGATGTGGCGGGGAGGGAAATCGAACTTCGTTATTTTCGCGATGTAGACGGCCGCGAAGTCGACTTTGTCGTGGTTGAAGACCAACGTCCCTCTTTGTTTGTTGAGTGTAAATGGGGTGATGGGGCGATCGGGAAAGGTTTGAAATATTTGAAAACCCGTTTTCCTGACAGCCGTGCATGCCAGATTACGGCAACCGGCAGGAAAGATTATCTCACCCCCGACGGTATCCGGGCTCAGCCGGCCGGTGATTTTCTGCGAACCTTGATATGAAATTACGTAGAATTACGGGGACAGTATATACAATTATTGACATTCAGCAGTTGGTGAAGTTTGCGCCTCTGTTGGAGATTGTTGGTGATTGGCGGGTATTTCTGGACAGTGATGAGGGGATTGATAAAGACCGTTTGCGACAACACGAACGTACTGGACGACCGTTGGGCCTGGAATCTTTTGTGAAGGTTTTGGAAGTCGGGCTGAATCGGATGCTTTGTCCGCAAAAACCTGAAGTGGTAGAGAAGTGGATAATGCAGTTATAGGTTTTTTCAGAAAGGAGATGGATGGTTACATCTAAAAGTCGTGAAATGTCATATCGTTGCCAAAACTTGTTTGGATTAAATTCGGCTTTTAGAATGCCACTTGTCAATAACAGTAAATAATGATGGGAACTCATTCCTGTTAAACGTGTTGATTGTTACATAAAAAACCGGCTGCCGATGGAGACACCAGCAGCCGGTTTTGATTCCTGGTAGGCGGTACTGGGTTTGAACCAGTGACTTCCACCGTGTGAAGGTGACATTAACACAGTATCTAAAAAGTAGTAATAATTTCAATCATTTGACTTTTTAAAATCAGCATTTACCACCGAGTTACCACCCATGAGTTTCTGCAATTCCACCACCGAGCCGACATAATCCCTGGTCATATTGGTGTTGCTGTGTCCCATGGCCCAGGCGATCATGTCAGGGCTGTTGCCAGCAGCGGCAAGCTGTGAGCCGTAAGAATGGTGGGTTCCATTCTTTAGCGGGATATCGGGTTTACCAGCTTCCCGGCCTCACCTTGCGAAATCAATTGAACAATACAAAAATGGAAAAGTAGAAGAAAGAGAATTGGCCGTTTTACGCAAAGCACAAAAAGGGGCTAAACCATGAGATTTTCTGGAAGGATATATAAAAATGAGAAGTTCTGGTTAGCTGAAATACCTATTCTTGACTTAATGACCCAAGGACGAACCGAGAAAGAAGCATACGAGATGGTTGCTGATATGCTGGAAACAATGGTTAACAAAGAGAATTTTTAAATTAATGTTTTTAAGAAAAAAAAAGATACTTTCGAGGTCGGTTCTTTAGAATCAAAACATTTGGTGAGTTTACTTTTACTAAGAAAACGGGAGCTTAGTGGTCTTTCGCTTTCTCAAGTAGCCAATCGATTAGGGGTGTCCTCAAGTTAAGATTCACACCTCATTCAGGTAAATACTCCGTACTTCTTCCGGCTGGACGCACAAATAGTCCAATGTCTGCCGCTGGCTGCTGTGGTTGAAGCAGACCATTAGTTCTGGCAGTCTCATTCCAAAATTGACCCTCTGGTGATACTCCCAAGTTTTCCGTAGACTGTGAGAGTCATAGTTGCCCTTCAGGTTGATCGCCTGGTACCAGTCTTTGACCATCCTGAACAGGGTTGGAACGGTGAGGGGATTTCCACGCAGCCCCAGGAAGAGATAATCATCCTCCTTGTCCTTTCTGGACGACAGAAGGTTCTTGATGGCTTTTTTGACCGTATTGTTCAGCGTGATCCGCCTGGCCTTACCGGTTTTTTTCTCTTTCAAGACCAGTTCATCCTTTCCCAGTACATCGTGGACACGGAGGTTCAAGATATCACTGGCCCGGAGATTGGTATTGATCCCCAGGATGAAAATACACAGATCCCGGGGGTTGCCGGCAAGCATCTTCTTGATGGTCTTGATGTCTTTGGTGCTCCGGATCGGCTTGACTGTAATCGAGGAACCCTTGACCGGATGATTCCAGTTTTCACCTTTTTTCATTTTTTACCAGCCGTGAATCAAATAAGAATTTTTCCTTTTTTGCTATATTCACGCACTTCATATCTGGATGCAACAGATTTATCAAAGTGTTAACTTCTTTATCAACAACTGCTGATGGGATATCCAGCAGTAATGATGTTTTTGACTTTATCCAATTTGTACCAATATTTACTAATTGCTCAGGTGCTGGATAATCATGCCAATTTAAAGGTAACTGCTTCGCTGAAATTAATTCCCGCTTAACTTTACCTGATATATTAATTTCCACAATGCTCAAATTTTCAGGTGCAAGAGCCATAGGAGTGTGAACCAGAAATTCAAGGGCAGCAAGAGAACGATTATTTGATGTGTAAATTACTGGATATCCAGGATGATTCCAATGCCCTCCATAAATCCTTGCTCCTGTACCAGATATATCATCACTATATTTGGAGCTACATATTCGATATAATCTAATCACGAATAAACCCCAAACTCTATACGACCTAATTCTTCCAGTACCAACTCTGTACCAAAATGGGAACCAAGCAAATCATAAGGGGTTTTTCCGGAAAAAACTTTATGTGGAGTATTTAACCACATTAACAGTTTTTCTTTTTCTTGAAAAACCTCAGTTCCCTTAGCCAAAACCTCCGCGATATGGAGAACTTGTTCTGATACTGCTGAATTGAAATGCTGTTGTGATGTATACCTCTGAAGTGTCCTGTCTGTTACAGGGAGCAATTCGGCTACTTGCTTCCAGGATAAAGAAAGGTAATTTGCTAAATGGGATATTACTTTTTTAGTAATGCCAATATTTCCCAGCTCAACTAAATCCATTTTGTTTTCGAGCTTTCTACCAAGAATTTTTTGACCGCCTAAGATTTTCTCTATCTGTGCTAATTGCATAATTCAGACTCCTTTCGACATTTGTCTAAAAAATATAGACAATATTCTGAAAAGTCAAGGTGAAATTTTCTCACGGTTGAACTGATCTGGAATACTAAGACCATCAAGAAAATGCTTGCCGGTCACACACGGACAGGGTTGGAACGGTGAGGAGACCACGCAGCACCAGACAATAGCAGCAAATAATACCGCCACCGATTTTTTTCAAATTGAGATTTTAGATGTCAACCTCTCCTGAACTGTCCCGTAAGCTCCTTCAATTCTTCCGCCTCAGTCCATTGCGGACACAGAAATTTGATTACCTAACTATCACTAACTTTTTGTCATTTTTTTAGTAAAACTTAACGAAACAAAATCAAGATGATTTGCTAAAATCGGCAATAATGGCGGTATCTTCTTGGAACCATTAGCTTTTTCCGTGAATCCCCCTCGTTAACTTTTGCCTAAAAGTTAACGAGGGTGGGCAGCTTTAGTAAATGTGGTTTTGGCGGCTGCGAAAGCCGTCTATGGCTGACCGGTGAGAATGAGTGAGAGCCATGTCAGAACATTCCTTAGTCCACCTTAATGGAGATTTGACAGAAGGATAAAGTGATGTTACCTGAAAGGTGAAAGATCAAAAAGAGGTAATAAATGGATATCTTTATCCATATTAATTTCTCGATATCGAAATAACTGGAAAATATGGGCAGATGTAAGGCTTAGATTCAACTCGTAAGTGCAACAGTTAAAAATGTTTTGGTATTAAAGAATACTTCATAAGGTGTTCTATAGTCCAGCCGTTTTCTAGGCCGGTGATTTATTAGTCCCATTGCCCTGTCAACGAG
>Ga0307991_1000666_pt1 | contig 24591 bp, 26 predicted proteins | sample EllFjometagen131_FD_203146 | JGI IMG/M metagenome (GOLD analysis project Ga0307991, IMG submission 203146) | Marine microbial communities from Ellis Fjord, Antarctic Ocean - #131 | ecosystem: Environmental > Aquatic > Marine > Unclassified | place: Southern Ocean | collected 2014-10-08 | reverse complement strand
GGATGGAATCAGGGGGATAACATTATCATCTATTTTGCGGATTAATGTAACTTCTTCGGTGTTTCACCGCTGGCATATTGTGACACAAAAGAGCCGGTATTTTTCAGAATAAAGTGCAATACAACACTTGATCACCATTCTTCTTTTTCTATTGAGTTAAATTGCAAGGATGAAATAGTTCCATTTATCTCAGCTGATTGGTTTGAGTAAACCTCATCAAGCTGTTTAGTTATGTACTCAGTTGAGTGCTTTTCTATAAATTGAGCGACAGCTTGAGCGTACAACTTACTGCGAGATACACCATGGTTTTTTGCATATTGATCCGCGGATTGGAATAGCTTGTCTGGTATTGATATTGCTGTTTTCATAGGGGAGTCTCAATTTGAATTATTTTCAATCAAAATTATTCTTTCAATGGAAAAAGTATAACCGAGGTAATACTTGCTGTCAATCCTTATTTTGACTGCGCGAAGGGGGTCAAATCTTTATCGTTGACAAAATAGTGGAAGTTTATCCCGCTACCACGGTTTGCAGCCGAGTGAGAGCTTCGGTGGCGGTCAGATCAGTGATTTAATCAATTGCCCGAACCATTGAACCTGCACTGCTTGTTGATATTGAAAGCGTTGGAGATATTCTGGTGGTGGCAATCCCACCTCAAAACGGAAAACCATATTCCCATAGCGGGAAATTTTACCTCAGGGAAGGTGCTTCATCGCAGCAGTTGCGCGCATACTTTTTTCCTGTTATCCCCGCTCACCTTACGCTGTGGCCAAGATGTATGCTTATTGGATCACGGTAAATTATCAATTATGTAAAAATCATGGATTCAAGGCCTTTGATTATCATGAATGAGGGTTACGGAGTTCGTCCGGTTGGGAAATAAAGAGGAAATACTATCATGAATACGATGGAGCGCTCAGCCAAAATATATGTCGCCGGCCATCGGGGGATGCTTGGCTCTACCCTGGTGCGTTGTTTAGAGTCAGAAGGTTAGCGGCAAAGCCGCGTTGCTCAGTAAACCATCGCCGTATACGAAAAAGTTCCGGGAAAATAAGGATCGCATGATTTTTAAGTTTAAAAAGTGTCCAATAACTGTTGACCGATACTGAAATTGCCTTACGGTTGGATATCTGAAAACTGCTTGTCATTAAGATAATTCAATATTATACATTGATTAATCTTAATATCGTGTGGTGATGTGGGTCGACAGAAGGGTTAAGGAGAAAATTTTTCACTCAGCCAGCTCACGTCCGGTGGTTCTGCTGACGGGAGCTCGGCAGACCGGTAAAAATTCTTTGTTGAAGCGAATTTTTCCTGAGAGCAGCTATATCACTTTTGATTATCTCCGGCAGGTAGAAGCGGCGCAGGAATCACCGCAACAGTTTTTGCGGCAGTTTGAAGGGCAGACAATCCTTGATGAAATCCAGTATGTCCCAGAACTTTTTCGTGAACTTAAAATCCTGGTTGACCAGGAACGTGAGGTTTATGGCCGGTGGATTATTGCGGGCAGTCAACGGTTTGAACTGATGGAACAGGTCAGTGAAAGCCTGGCCGGACGTATCAGTGTTATCAATCTTGAAACCCTGAGCACGATGGAGCTGAGAGGGTGTGATATTAAACCGCTGGATAATTTCTTTTGGCGTGGCGGCTATCCGGAGCTTTGGAACAATCCGCATCTGGAACCCGAAGATTTTTTTGAAAACTATGTGAGGACCTATATAGAACGAGATCTAAGGCAAATTATTGAGGTAAAAAATCTTAATGATTTTAGAAGGTTTATCAGAGTCCTCGCGGCCAGGATTGGCCAGCTGATAAACTATCGTGATATTGCCAAGGATGTAGGGATTGCGGATGTAACCGTTAAACGTTGGCTTCATGCTCTTGTAATGGGTGATTTGGTCTATCTTTTGCCACCATTTTTTTCAAATATAGGCAAACGTCTGGTCAAGGCACCTAAACTTTATTTTAGTGACCATGGCCTGGCCTGTTACCTGCTTGGTATCGTTGATGCTGAAACCTGGTCAGACCATATGTCCTGAGGTAACTTATGGGAAAACTTTGTCTTGATGGAGCTTATAAAAAATAATTATCTGGTACCGGGTCGGGAGTTGTTTTTTTACCGGGATCAAAACGGTGTTGAGGTTGACTTTATCATCGAACAAGGCAGGAGGATTACGCTTTTAGAAGCGAAAACCGGTGAGAAACTTGGTGACCGGAAGTTGAATTTCAATAAAAGAAACTAAGGGAGTCAAATCTTTATCGTTGACAAGATTCTCCTGCGGTGCCTCCCCCCCTCAGCTACCCTTCCAGACTTATGTGCCGGCAAGCCGGATGGCACCCCACGCAAACTGCTGGATATCAGCTGCCTGCGACAACTGGGCTGGGAGGCAACCACGCCACTGCGTGAAGGATTGGAGCAGACCCTACCGCTGGTTTGTGGACCATAGTGAACTAGCGCGGCAATAGGTGGTTAATGTTGGAATTTACACCCCTGGAAGGATGGTGATCTTTCTTATTCATTTTGACCTTCTTTTATATTTTTGGCCGCGACATCAGAGGGCACGATACAATCATCGACCTGTATATGGTGGTTATTTTTAGAAAAGCTGACTTATTACAAGTTTATCAAACCTAATCAAAGAGAAAATCGGGGGGGGGGATAACATTACCATCTATTTTGCGGATTAATGCGGGAATTTCTCTGCGTGGTAAAAGTGGAGAGATTGTGCAATTAACAAAGTGACAAACTATTCCTTAATGCCTGGTCAATCTTTTTCATGGAAGCACTTGGAAATGTGCCTAATTTTGGAATAATCAGCCTATTTTTGTCAATGGTTCTTATCTGCGATAAATTAACTACTGAATCTCTCTTCAGGCCATTTCCCTTTTTGATGGCAACACAGATGGGATAGGATGCTTTTTTTTCTGAATATTCAGTAATTACGGCCACAATGGTTGTTGGTGAGTACAGGTTGCCAATGTCGTTTTGAATCACAAGCACAGGTCGAGTTTTGCCTGTTTCCCTTCCCACAACCGGATCAAGATTAGCATAATAGATATCACCACGCTCGACTTGAATAACAGACATTAGTTTACCTCATTAAAGGTTTTCGGCATCAACGTATTTGAAATCCTCTGAAATTTTCAGATTCTCCTTAGCCAGCTCCTGATAGGCGGACTTCATTTTGTCCTCAAATATCTTTTTATCTATTTGTTTTAGCTTGTATTCAATAGATTCTCGAACCAGGGTAGAAACTTTTTTGCCTTGAGAAACGGATGTTTGGAAAAGCTTGTTTTTAAGCTCTAAAGAGATTTGAACATTAAGTCTGGCTTTTTTAGGTTGTGTATTTGCCTGCATATTTTACACCTCTTTTTATGGATAAAAGTTACATAAAAAATCTATCATATATTTAGTGCAAAAAACAAGCTAATAATAGCTCAAATATTTGTGGTCAAACGGTATATCCGCACGGCAAAGAGAACGGACGGATAACGTATAATATTTTTCGCTTTTATTAAAATGACAGTACCCCCACAATGGGCTTGAACTGCGTACTCACCTGATAATAGATGCAAGCGCAGTTATATTGAAGCCAATATCATCGATGCCGCTTTTATGCCGGGGTGAAAAGGCTGCTGTTCCTGGGTTGGTGGTGACCAGATCAGTGATTCAAGCAATTGCCCACAGCGTGTAAAGAGGTCAGGTCTCAACATCTGACATCATCCATATCAAGGGGGTCAAATCTTTATCGTTGACAAAATATAGAAGTTTATCCCGCTACCACGGTTTGCAGCCGAGTGAGAGCTTCGGTGGCGGCCAGATCAGTGATTTAATTAATTGCCCGAACTATTGAACCTGCACTGCTTGTTGATATTGAAAGCGTTGGAGATGTTCTGGCGGTGGCAATCCCACCTCAAAACGGAAAACCATATTCCCATAGCAGGAAATTTTACCTCAGGGAAGATGTTTTATTGCAGCAGTTGCGTGCGTACTTTTTTCCTGTTATCCCCGCTCACCTTACACTGTGGCCAAGATGTATACCTATTGGATCACGGTGAATTATCAATTATGTAAAAGTCATGGATTCAAGGCCTTTGATTATCATGAATGAGGGTTACGGAGTTCGTCCGGTTGGGAAATAAAGAGGAAATGCTATCATGAATACGAGGCCGTCAGATGTGACCCCATATTCTTTCAGATTGAAACATCTGTTGGATTTCTAAGCTGTCAAGTATTACCATGAATGATAGTATTACCGTATTATGTAAATTCGAAAAGGAGCAAGCCATGCAAACAGCCGTAAGCAAACTTACAAAAAAGTATCAGGCTACCGTACTCAAGCTTGTACGAAAAAAACTCAATCTCAACGCTGGTGATGTCATTGCTTTTGAAATCGATAATGACACCATTAAACTCAGAAAAGCAAGACCCATCGATATTGAATTTAACAGCGCTCTTGTCCCTACTCTAAGCGAATGGGAATCTCAAATTGATGAGGAAGTATACAATGACCTATAAACCATTAGATGTTGTGGTTGTACCGTTTCCCTTCACTGACTCGGCCCAAACAAAAAAGAGACCGGCTTTAGTGCTGTCACATAGCACAAATTTCGGCAGCAAGATCGGACACTCTGTGCTGGCGATAATTACCAGTCAAAAACACGAACCTTGGCCTCTGGATTGTACCATTAAAAACAAAAAGCAGACCGGACAGTACTGACTAAGAATGGGATTAACTTGGGAATTTAATTCCACAACCTTAAAGTTGTATATCTATAAGTGATTGCCAGCCATAGATAGCAGTACCTTCCTGGTGGCGTTTTTCCTGGCCGCCGTAGATTAACCAGGCATTTTCAACTCGATCACCGGCCAGTTTGCGAAAATAGTTCAGGCCTTTAAAGAAATCGGCCGTGATTGTTGCTCCGGACTTTATCTCGACGGGCAGCAGGCGATTGCCGTCTTCCATGATGATATCGACTTCATTCCCTTTACTATCCCGAAAAAAATAAAGATTGTCAGTTTTCCCAAGGTTAAATCGGTGTTTCAGCAGCTCCGTAAGCACCAAGGTTTCAAAGAGCTGGCCTCGTAGTGGATGGGTGCTGATTTGTTGAGGGTTTTGAATGCCTAAAAGAAAAGCAGCCAGGCCGACATCAAGAAAATAGAGTTTCGGCGATTTGATCAACCTTTTTCTCAGATTGTTGTGGTAAGGTTGCAACAGTTTAATGATATAGCTGGCTTCCAGCATGGAGATCCAATGGGCAATGGTATTGTGACTGACACCGCAGTCATTACCCAGGGAACTAAAGTTCAACAGTTGACCGCTGCGACCGGCACAAAGCCTTAGGAATGTTGTAAAGCGCGAAAGATCCCTGATGTTAATTAAAGTTCTCAAATCTTTTTCAATGTAGGTATTTACATAGAAAGATAAAGCTTCCGTGGGATCAAGGTTTTGATCATGAATCCGGGGAAAAGCGCCGGCATAAAGAAGCTGATCAAGAGATTTGGGAGGGGTGATCCGGTTGATTTCAGCCAGGGTAAAAGGCAGCAGCCGGGCAATGGCCGTGCGCCCGGCCAAGGATTGGCTGATACTGTTTGCCAGGGTAAAATTCTGGCTGCCGGTCAAAATGTAGCGGCCTGATTGTGGTTCTTCATCGACAGAGACCTGAATGTATGAGAGCAGGCTGGGAACATTTTGAATCTCATCGATAATCACCCCTTGGCTGAATCCAGCGAGATAGCCCTTGGGGTCACGGGCGGCAAACTCACGATTTTCGAGGCTTTCCAGATTGCTGTAAACATACTCGGGAAACAGTGCTTTGCACAGGGTAGTTTTGCCGGACTGGCGGGGGCCGGTTATCGTGACTACCGGGTATTGTCGGGCAAAACGCTTGATGGTGGCTGAAATATCTCTGTATATCATTGAAGTTTTCCATGTAAACGATGAAAATTGATTGTACTTCTATCATATATAGTGCAATATGTCAACTAAACTTACAAATTGCACTATATTATGGGGGGGTCAAATCTTTATCGTTGACAAAAAAATTTTGTTCCGTTTAAGATATAATCTTATATTCCTCTTATTAGCCGTCGGCGACAAGCTGCGTGACCAGCCTGGGCAAGGTTGGGATTTCCGTGTGCGGCAACATGGTTATTTTTTCATGGACGGGATAGCTGTGGTCTCCAGGATAAATGACCCAGAAATGCTGAAGCCCAAGATCATGCAAAGCACTGCGCATTGACTTGCTCACTGTGGGCGCTTCGTTGAATTTGAATTCCACCCCAAACCGCTTCCCGCCGGCAAAGAAGAGCAGGTCAAGCTCGGCGCCGCTGTAGGTTGCCCAGAAATAGGCTTCCGTGGGGCGCAGTATGGACAAGACCTGCTCCAGGGAGAACCCTTCCTAAGACGCCCCCAGCCGGGGGTGCCCTAATAATTCATGCCGATTGGAAATGTTGAGCAGACTGTGCAGAAGACCGGAATCACGCAGGTAGATTTTTGGCGCCTTGACCTGTCGTTTCTTGAGGTTTTCATGCCAGGATTGCAGTTGTCTGACCATGTAGGTGCCGCTGAGGATGTCGAGATAGGCGCGTACCGTTTTATCGGTCAGGGACATGGAGCGCCCAAGCTCAGAAGCATTCCATGTCTGACCGTGCAGATGGGCGAGCATGGTCCAGAAACGGCGCATGGCGGGGGCTGGAATGGAAATTCCCAATTGAGGGATATCCCTTTCGAGAAAGGTGCGGATAAATCCCTCGCGCCAGGCCAGGCTGTCTTGTTCGCTGGTGGCAAGAAACGAGCGGGGAAAACCGCCTCGCAGCCAAAGTTTGTCGCTTTGGGCTGCTGGTAATTCAGTGAGGTCAAAGCCGGATAGCTCGACAAATTCAACCCGCCCGGCCAGGGTTTCAGAAACATTCTTGATGATCTGAGGGGAGGCGCTTCCCAACACAAGATAACGAGTTTGATGGTTTGGTCGATCGACCAGAACTCTGAAGATATTGAAAAGTTCAGGAACAAGCTGAATCTCATCAAGGATGACCAGACCGGAGAGGGAGCTCAGTATCAACTCTGGATTTTGTAGCCTCTGCCGGTCGGAAGGGGCTTCAAGGTCGAAGTAGTGGACCTTGTGTGATTCAGCAAATGTGCGTGCCAGCGTGGTTTTTCCGCATTGACGTGGACCAAGCAGGGCAGTGACGGGGGAACGTCGTAAAGCGTTTGAAACAGCGTCATGGTAGAAAAATCGGCTAATTATCACAGAAATGTATCATTGAAAATTCGGAATGTCAATCCGAATTTTCATGGTAAATTTCAGGGGGTCAAATCTTTATCGTTGACAAAAAATCCTATACCATTTAGGAAAGACTCATGGCTCGCTCACTCCGCATACAATATCCTGGTGCTTTCTACCATGTGATGCACCGTGGTAATGGGGGCGCGAAAATATTTATCGATAATGTGGATCGATTGTCTTTTCTCGATTTTCTCGCCAGGTCCATAGATATTTACGATATTCAGCTGCACTGCTATGTCCTGATGGAGAATCATTTCCATCTTTTGGTGGAGACCCCTCAGGGGAATCTTTCAGAGTTTATGCGGCATTTTAACATCTCGTTTACCGCTTATTTCAACAAACGGCACAAGCGTACCGGGCATCTTTATCAAGGGCGGTACAAAAGCGTGTTGGTTGAACGGGAATCGTTTTTGACTATGGTGTCACGATATATTCACCTCAATCCTGTTCGAATCAAGGCACTTCAAGGGGCGTCGGCTGAAGATTTGATGGAGTATTTGCGTAGATATCCATGGAGCAGCCTCAACGGATATGTCGAGGAAAATGCAAAAAATGAGCGAGTAACCGTTTGCCATGAACTTGTTCTTGGAGAGTATGGTGGCCGGAACCAAGGGGGACGGTTGGCTTATCGTCGACAAATCCTCATGGATCTTACTGAAAATCTGGATATCAAAGACAAGATTATTGGGCAAAGTATTATCGGAACAGAATCTTTTGCCCGCTGGGTCAAAAACAGCTTCCTGCCCCAGGGCAAAGATAGGGAACTGCCAGCGGTCAGGAAAGTTTCCAGCAGCCTGGCACGGGATGAAATACTTTCGGCGATTATTGCAGAAACTGGTGTTGATTTCGATCAATTGAAGCGAAGAGGGGTGGAACGGCAGATTGCCATGGATTTGTTGTATCGGCTTGGTGGCCTGAAGGGTGCTGAAATTGGAGCTCTTCTGGGAGTTGACTACAGTACCGTCAGTCAAAGCCGGAAGCGCCTGCGGGAGAAAAGGAAAAAAGACGTAAAGTTGGATGATTTAGTCCGGCGCATTGAAAAGAAATGTCAACGATAAAGATTTGACCCCATGAAAGGGTGCAGAAAATCATGAAACAGGCAAAGAGACCCCTCTTTTTTTGGACATTGTTGTTGTTATACGTGTTTGCGTTCTTCCTCTGCAGCGCAAAATCAGGAATATGTCAGGCGTGGACTGACATGACAATACGGCTTCTTCCTGATTCCAGTTTTGCCGGGGTGGAGATCACAAAAGGCAAAAAGATACGGCATTGTCCCCATCATGATGTCAATGGTAGGTTGGATGTGGAGCAGTTAATTTATGTGCTGGGTACCTTTGACAATGAGCGATGGATTGATCAGAAAAACAGGGAGGCAGCCCGAAAGCATTTAACCAGACATTATGATAAATTTATCACGAAGACGGAGAAGCAAGGTTTGCACGGTCCCGTCAATATCAACCATGCTACTTTGACACAACTGGTTGCTCTTCCCCAGGTAGGTCCGGTACTGGCGGTAAAGATTGTCGCATACAGAAAATCTGTTTCTTCGTTTGAAACCATCGAACAGATAAAAAAGGTTGAAGGAATTGGCGCAGCAACGTTTAATGCCATTAAATATTATATCAGCATTAAATAAATGTGGGGGTCAAATCTTTATCGTTGACAAATTTCTGGTCAGAAGTCACTATAAAAGGTGGTGAGGTTGATCGATCATTATTACGGGATTGACAGGATTGGCGAGAGTGGTGTCGTGTTAGCCAAAGCCGTTAGCATTTGTAGGAAAGAGAAAAAAAGACCGTAGCCGGATTACTTGATCATGCGTTTTCAGGGAAAATGTCAACGATAAAGATTTGACCCCCTGCTGGCGGATGCTGTGGCGTCTTTGGTTGACAAAATGGGGCTGGTGCCATCGTCCAGAGGCCAGCTAATGCCGATTTCAGGATCATTCCAAGCCAGGGAGCGGTCAAATTCAGGGTAGTAGTAATCAGTGGTTTTATAAAGTACCTCGGCGGTCTCGGAAAGGGTCAGGAATCCGTGGCCAAAACCCTCTGGAATCCATAATTGGTGGCGATTGGCAGCCGAAAGGCGGATACCGACCCACTGGCGGAAGGTTGCTGATTTTTGTCGCAAATCGACGGCAACGTCGAAAATCTCGCCCACCACCACCCTCACCAGTTTCCCCTGGGGCCGGTTGATCTGGTAGTGAAGGCCGCGCAGGACATTTTTTTGCGAGCTTGAATGGTTGTCCTGGACGAACGGTCGTTCTAATCCCGTCGCATCCTGCCATTTTTTCTGGTTGAAGCTTTCAAAAAAGAAGCCGCGATCATCGCTGAAAACCTGGGGTTCAACAATCAAGACCTCAAAAATCTCGGTGTGAATGATTTTCATGCTCAGGTCTCCATCTCCGCCGATGTTTCCACCAAAACCCGTTCCAGATAATCCCGATAGGTTGATCTGGGGGTTTTTTCCACCAGCCTAGCCAGCTGCTGCCGGTCGATATAACCCATATCCAGGGCCACTTCCTCAAGACAGGCAATTTTCCTTCCCTGCCGGGCATCCAGGGTGCCGATAAAATGACTGGCTTCCAGGAGGCTTTTGTGGGTGCCGGTATCCAACCAAGCAATGCCGCGCCCCAGCCTTTCCACCATCAGCTCTCCCCGGTGCATATACTCCAGGTTGACATCGGTGATTTCCAGCTCTCCACGTTCCGACGGCTGTAGATTTTTACAGATTTCCACCACCCGGTTGTCATAAAGATAGAGGCCCGGAACCGCGTAACTCGAGCGCGGCTGGGCCGGTTTTTCCTCAATTCCGATGGCTTTCCCCGTTTTATCGAATTCGACGACGCCATAGCGGCTAGGGTCAGTCACCGGGTAGCCGAAAACGCGGGCACCGCCAGCAAAAGATGTACAGATACGCTTAAGTCCCAAGCGGCCATAAAAAAGATTATCACCCAGGATCAGGCAGACGGAATCGCTGCCGATAAACTCTTCGCCGATCAAAAACGCCTGGGCGATGCCCTTGGGCTCCGGCTGCACGGCATAGTCAATAGAAATACCCCAGCGTTGTCCATTGCCCAGCAGCTCCTGAAATCGGGGAATGTCCTGGGGAGTCGAAATAATCAGAATATTGTTAATGCCGGCAATCATCAGGGTGGCCAGCGGATAGTAAATCATCGGCTTATCATAAACCGGCTGCAGCTGCTTGCTAGCCACCAGGGTCAGGGGATAGAGCCTGGTGCCAGCACCGCCGGCGAGGATAATTCCTTTGGTTATGGGAGCCATTATATCCCTCTATTTCCGTACATTTTCTTATAATATTCTTTGTAGGATCCATCGATAACCGCTTCCATCCAGGGACGATTCTCCAGGTACCAGTCGATAGTCTGCCGGATACCGTCATCAAAGGATACCTGTGGCTGCCAGCCCAGCTTCCGGGCAATTTTCCCGGCATCAATGGCATAGCGCCGGTCATGGCCGGGGCGGTCTTTGACAAAGCGGATCAGAGACCGGCGGGGCTCTTTGTTTTCCAACTGTCCTATTTTTTCGTCCACCAGATCGCAGATAGTTTTGACGATGGTAATATTTTGCTTTTCATTATTTCCGCCGATATTGTACGTCTCTCCTGCTTTTCCCTTTTCCAGCACCGCCAGCAGGGCTTGGCAATGGTCGGTGACAAAAAGCCAGTCACGGACGTTTTTGCCGTCACCATACACGGGCAATTCTCGGCCTTGCAAGGCATTGTTGATGATCAGGGGGATGAGTTTTTCCGGGAACTGGTAGGGACCGTAATTGTTGGAGCAGTTGGTTACCATAACCGGCAGACCGTAGGTGTGGAAATAAGCTCGGGCCAGGTGGTCAGCGGCCGCCTTGCTGGCTGAATAGGGAGAGCGGGGATCGTAGGAAGTAGTTTCGGTAAAATAACCCGTAGCCCCCAGGGAGCCGTAGACTTCATCGGTGCTGACATGAAGAAAACGGTAGCTTTTTGCCGTGACCCCCTCCCCGTCCTGGTTCTGTTCCTGGCCGATCCATGCCTGGCGGGCGGCCTCCAGCAGGGAAAAGGTTCCATCTATATTGGTGCGGATGAATTCTCCCGGACCAGTGATGGAGCGGTCTACATGGGATTCGGCGGCAAAATGAACCACCGTATCAATCTTTTCTTCGACGAAGAGGCGATCTACCAGTTGCCGATCATTGATGTCGCCATTGACCAGGCGATAGCGGGAATTTTCCTCGTACTCAGCCAGGTTAGCCGGGTTGCCGGCATAGGTGAGTTTGTCCAGGTTGATAATCCGACACTCCGGCAGCCGGTCGAAAGCCAGATGGATGAAATTGGTACCAATGAAGCCACAGCCGCCGGTGACCAGGATTTTGTTTTGAAATAATGGACCCATATATGATATAAAATCTTTCGCTCGGATTTTTATGAACTGCAGATCGCTATGTAGCATGAATGATTTCAAAAAATCAAAAGTAAAATAGGGGAAACAACGGACATCATGGGTTTTTTCCTTGTTCTCAGAGGAATCGATGGCTAAAAAGAAAAAAAAGCGAAGCAAAAAATCTCGTACGCCGGAAAAGCTGTTGTCGGTTGTGGAGTTGGAAGCCCAGGCTGCGGAGAGTTTTAAAACCGGTAATTTGCGCCAAGCCGTCAGTGCCGCCCAGCATTTGTGTGAGCGTAACCGGGAGCACTATGAACCACTCCTTTGTCGGGCTCGTGTAGCTTTGGTTGAGGTTTTGCTGAATAAGGGGAAGATGTCCCAGGCTCGCACCGCGTTTGCCCCCCTCAAGGCAATGCCGCCAACGCCGGAGATTGATGATCTGGCCCTGCACCTGGCCCGGGAAAGTGGTGATTTTATTAGTGTTGCCGATACCGCTGTCCGCCTGCTCACTTCTGCAGCCCGGGAGGATGATGATTGCCACCGTCTCCAAAAACTGCGGGCGGCTGATGTCCTGGTCTTATCTTTTGCTGATTTCCCCGCGTCCCTGGCCACCGGGCATCCCGAGTTGGCAGCGGAGCTGCGCCAGGTTCACCAAGCCCTGGAGCTGGTCTGTCAACAATCCTATAATGAAGCTCTTGCTGCGGTTATTTCCCTGGGCCGTCGCTCCCTTTTTGCCCCCTGGCGTCTTTACATCAAGGGACTGGTGGCATTCTACCGGGGCGAGGACGAGAAGGCCAGGGAGGCATTCGCGCGTTTGCCGGAGGACTCCTGGCTGTCGGGCGCGGCGTCCCCCTTTTTACTGCTGCTTTTGCCGCTTGACAATGTGCGTTGCCGGCAACTGGCCAAGGACGAGGCGCGGTTGCGGGATGTCTGCCTGCTGGCCGGCCAGCCGGAATTGGCTGATATTCTTCCCCGGGCAAATTATCTCTGGATGACCGGCCGCCACCGGGATTCTTTCCGCTACCTGCACCGTTCACGGATTAAATTTCCTACTGAAACGCCGAATATCTACGGTTCCCTGACCCGCTTTTATTATAATGCTGTATTTTCTTTGGGAAATGAAGCGGCTGAGAGCTACATTGATTTTGTCTTGGAAAAGGCGACAAAAAACCCGGAAAAAAATCAAATAATGATTTTGCAGGGATTGCGTATAGCCGTTCTTTATTTTGAACCTGAGGATGAAGATGGGTGTGAGGTTATTTCCCTCTGGCAGGATTTTATCCGCCTTCAACAGCATTTTTACGGTGAAAATAAGCGGCTCACCAGCATGATTTACGCCCACTTGGGAGAATTTTTTGCTCGGGAGATGGTGGATGAGCCGGGGATGGACCCTTTTCAGCTGCTGCGCCATCCGGACCACCGTTCGGATGAAAAGGAATTTTTTGACCCCGAAGAGGCGGAAAGGTATTTTCTCCTCAGCGTCGAAGAAGATGCCGAAAATCGCCAGGCGTGGCTGGCCCTGCTTGATCTCTATGATGGCGCCGGCTGGAAATCTAAACGTAACCGCCTGCTGGATGATATTGTCAAGCGTTTTCCCGATGATCAGGAGACCTTGCTCAAGGCTGGTACCGGCTGCTGGGAACGTAAGGCGTTGCACAAAGGCCGGAAATATTTTCAGCGGGCATTGGAGTTGAATCCCCAAGATGCCTTTTTGCAGGAAAAATTTCTGTTGGTCACCGCCGCCCTGGCTCACGACCAGGTTTGCAAAGGTCATGTGGATGCCTGCCATTCATTGTTGGCTGAAGTCATGGAAGTTGCCAGGCCCGAGCTGGATAACATAAGTTGTGGGTTTTCCTATTTATTGGGGCGCTGGTCGGTTTTTTTCCTGATGGTCAATGAAGAGCGTGAAGCCTGGGACTGCTATGAACGAGCCCGGTCGCTGGCGCCGAATCCTGACAAGTTCCTCTACTTTACCTGGGTGTATGGCCTGAGCCAGGGGCTTGGCAGCCGTTCTCTGTCCCCGTTGAAAAAACCTTTGCAGAAGTTGTTTGCCGCTGCATCCACCGAAACCGCTTTGGATTTTCTCGAGGTGTTCAAATATGGCTGCCGTTTACTTGAGAATGAAAAGTATACCTCCCCGCGGCTGGAAAGTGAGGAAAAACAGCTGCGGAAACTGCTTGCCAAGACAATGCGCAATGCTGACAACCGGCAGGTGCTGGAGGTGATAGAATACGCCCTTGATGATGCTATCGACGGCAAACGCCTGATTCGCGCCTGCCTGCACCGTTTTAAAGCCATTAATGCCCGGTCTCCCTATTATCTTTTTTATGAATATGTCGCCAGGCATATGATCAAGGAAAAACCACCGCAACCTGAGGATATTGTGCTCTTCAGGGAAATCCTGGTGCTGGCTGAGGAAACCCGGGACCAGGTACTGATTGGCAGGGTCAAGGGTCAACTTGAGCGGTTTGAATCCCTTGTCAAAATGTATGAAAGGTTTAAGGAGTTTAGCGACGACCCGGACGATTATGTTGATGAAGAAGATTTGGATGCTGATGTCGGTGGTGGCTGGCGTATGCCTCTGCCGCCGGGAGCCCGCCAGGCGCCGTCTTCCTGGAGGGAATTATATCCACAACCAAAGAAAAAAGACCAACCAACGTCGGCCCCCGACGAGCTTACGGAAGCTCCCAGTTTGTTTGATATGTTTGATGATTAACGAAGGGAGGGGGGTCAAATCTTTATCGTTGACATTTTAAAAAAAATGTCAACGATAAAGATTTGACCCCCCTTCTCTTAGGAGGAAAACCATGACCCCTTATGAGATTTTGGGTATTGATCGCCAGACTGATGATCAGATTGTCCGGCAAGCCTACCTGGAGCTGGTCCGGCGCTTTCCGCCGGATCGTTATCCGGACCGTTTCCGGATGATTCATGATGCCTATGAACAATTGAAAGATGAGAAAAGCCGGTTGGCTTTCTATCTGTTTGATCGTGAACCGGGGATGCTCTTGCCTTTCGCGGTTTTGCGGGAGCAAACGCTTGATGATGACTCCCGCGTACCGCCGGATTTTAACCGTTTACAGGCGTATCTTCGCCGATGGATGAGCCAATGAATGTGGAGAAAGAGAATAATGAGGATGGAACGATGCGCCTTGCGGCTTCCAAGTTTGCTCCGGTCATCCAGGAGGTTGACGGGGAAACTTCGACTGTTGGCAGCGAAGCTCCTGATAGCAAGTCCCAAGCGCTGGATTGGCGGCGGCAGATTGAAGCGCAATGCCAGGTCTGGTTGGATTCCCTGGCGGGAACACCGCCGGCTGACCAGCCGGAATCAGAACGGGAGACAGGTTCCGAAACCCCGGATATCTATTCTTTTTATGCCGAACTTTGCGCTATGCGCCACGAATTTCGCAAACAATCCCGGCGGACGACCGATGGCTTGTCCCGGTTCGGCGGCATCCTGGATGAATTCGAAGAAGTTTTCGGCCGTCTCCTGGCCAGATTGGACCGGACAGATAAATCGGAACGACAGGTGGCCGATATGGAGTCGAAACGGGCCATTTTCCTCCCCCTGGTGGATGTGTATGATCGTTTTCAGCGGCTCGAAAAGCGCCTGGCCGATCCACCTCCGATGGGATTTTTCGGCGGTCGTCTCCGGCGGCAGACCTGGACGGGGGTAAGTGATGCTTTTGCCATCCTGCGGGACCACTTCTCCGCCCTGTTACGGCAAGCGGGAGTGGAAAAGTTGGTTACCGTCGGCCAACCTTTTGATCCCCGTTCCATGAAGGCAGTGAAGGTGCAGGAAACGGCTGACGCCCCTGCGGATGTAGTGCTGGCGGAACTGGCGGCCGGTTACCTCTATCAGGGGCAGGTTTTGAAATTGGCGGAAGTAAAGGTAGCTAAAAAATCGGAACGGAAATAACGTAAACAAGCAGGAACAACGACCGGAGATGGGAAGATAAAAAATGGGACATATTATTGGTATTGATTTGGGAACCACCAATTCAGAGGTGGCGGTGATTGTGGATGGGCAGCCCCAGATTATCCCTGTTGACGGGGAATCGATTATGCCCTCCTGTGTTGGCCTCGATGGTCAGGGGAAGGTAATCGTTGGTCGGGAAGCAAAAAACCAGATGCTTTTGCGCCCCGATGAAACCATCCTTTCCATCAAGCGTAGCATGGGTGAAACGGAGTCGGTGGTCCTGGGCGGTCAATCCTATCTTCCCGAAGAGATTTCGGCCCTGATTCTGGGGAAATTACGTGACGCGGCGGCGGAATTTCTGGGGGAAGAGATTGCTGCGGCGGTAATTACCGTTCCGGCCTATTTCGATGACCGGCAGCGAAAAACGACACGGATGGCGGGAGAATTGGCCGGCTTGGAGGTGCGGCGGATTATTAATGAGCCGACGGCGGCGGCACTAGCCTATAATATTGAAAAACGGGATAACCAGACCATCCTGGTTTATGATCTTGGTGGCGGCACCTTTGACGTTTCCCTGGTAGTGGTGGAAAACGGGGTGGTGGAGGTGAAAGCCAGCCATGGTGATACGCAGCTTGGCGGTGATGATTTTGATCGTTTATTGATGGATCAGGTGGCGGGTACATTCCTGGAAGCACACGGCACTGATCTACGTTCGGACAGCCAGGGATATAATCGTCTCTGGTCGGCGGTGGAGCGGGCCAAAAGAGAGCTGTCGGATCATCCCTATACCACCATCAAGGAAGAATATATCAGCGGTGAAAAACACCTGGTCGAGGAAATTTCCCGGGCCGCCTATGAAGAAATGATTCAACCCCTGTTGCGAAAAACCATTGATTGTGTTCATTCCTGTTTGCGGGATGCCGCCATGTTGCCCGGGACCATTGACCGGGTTCTGATGGTGGGTGGATCAAGCCGCACACCCCTGGTTGCCGAGTTGCTTGCCCGGGAGCTGCGGGCCGCAATTAATGATGAAATTAATCCGGAGCTGATTGTCGCCCTGGGAGCAGCTATCCAGGGAGGAGTGATCAATGGTCTGCCGACAACGGCGGTGCTGATTGATATCACTCCCTATTCATTTGGGGTCAAGTCATGTGGTGATTTATATGGTTTTTTCAGCGAAGATTGTTTTGCCCCGATCATTAAACGCAATACCCCTCTGCCGACCTCCAAGAGCGAAATGTTTGCCACCATGGTTGACAACCAGAAATACATCGGGGTGGTCGTGTACCAGGGGGAGGAACCGGCAGCCAGTGCCAATACGCTGGTGGGGGATTTTATGGTGGAGGGCCTCAGCCCGGTTCCGGCAGGGAATCAGATCGTTATTGCCCTGCAGTTGGATCTGGACGGTATTCTGGCAGTGACGGCCAGCGAAAAAAGTACCGGCCTAGCGAAAACGGTGCGGATGGAAACCGCCGTGGTTGATGGCCGCGGTCGGTCGGTGAAGAGCCTCCTGGCTCAGAATGGTGAGCCGGCTTCCATGGCCGGGAATGTGAATGGGGATGATAATGATGTGTCTAATTTTCTTGAAACCGGGGAGGCTGTTAATCAGGCCCGGGAGCTGCGCCGGCGAGCGACAAAGGTGCGCAACATTGCCGATGAAACGGATGCCGAAGAGATGAAATCGTTGATTACTGCCGGTCGGGAAGCCATCGAGGCTCGGCAATGGGAGCTGCTGGCCGAGTTGAATGAATCCCTGGCTGATCTGCTTTTTTACCTTGAAGATTGATGGTTTGCAACCTTGGCGTGGAGGTTCGACAATGAACATTATCTGCCCCGCTTGCGGTAAACGTAATGGGTTGGAAAACAAGATTTGCAGCCGTTGTTCCTGCGGGTTGGAAGAGCTGGCGGCAATTCTCCGGCTGGCTGCGATGTGCTGCCAGGAGGCATCAACCTGCCTGCGGTTGGCTGATGGCCCTGGGGCCCTGGCGAAGGCCCTTAATTCCTGGGATCTTCGACACAGTGCCGAGGCCGCCCGCCTGGCTTTCCTGGCCTCCCTACTGAATCACGATTTCACTGCCGCCACCCATTGGTATAAGAATTGTCAAAGAGGGGGGTCAAATCTTTATCGTTGACATTTTAAAAAAAATGTCAACGATAAAGATTTGACCCCCCTCTTAAACAGTGGCTTTGAAGAAGCGTGGTGGTGGGGGATTTTTGTCTTCTGGCTGGTACTCTTTGAAGAGCTTTCGGTAGGTGTTGATATTTTTCAGCAGTGGTACCAGTTGTTGTTTGATCGCCTGGCCCCGGGCAAGAAGCTTGCGGTCATGTTGTTGGATGAGCTCGATCAGGTCCAGCTGTTCACGGATCAGGGCCTGCAGCTCCGCGGGAATATCGGCAACCGAGGGAAACTGCTGGTTCATCGCGCTGATGCTGGCATTGACTTTTTCCAGGGCCGTAAACACTTGCTGGCGATGATCTTGAAAACGTTGTAGTTTCTCCTGGTTCCACTCTTCCACCGGGGTTTTCCCCAGCAGGCAGCTGGCGGTTTCAACCTCCCGGTAAAGCTCCCGTGCTTTTTCCAGCTGCTGGATGAGTTTTTCCATGTTTCTTTCTTTTACGTTGTTGACTCCTGCACCCGGTAGATGCCGTAGTGCATCTCGGTATCGGCGCGATGAGCCTTGAGATCGACAGCTACCGCATCGATGCGGACTCCCAGGCTCTCACCCTCTTCATTAATGCGCTTGGTTAAATTCTTGTCAACTACATCAATACGCTTTGTCAGCTTCTCACCAACAGCATCAATGCGAGTGCTTAACTTCTCATCCAGCGCCTTAATCGAATCAGAGTTTGTTTTGATCAAATCGCTGTTAATCTTGATCCTGGTGGTATTTTCTCCAATCTTTTTGCTTAACGTCTCTTCCATCCGGCGAATATCATGACGCAGTACTTGATGACCCTCCAGCACCAGCTCAAATTTGCTGTTCATCTCCTCCATCAGGATACTCAAATATTTATCTTCCACCACAAAACCTCCCTTGCGCATTGTGGTAAAAATAATATCCCATAAAGATGCACCTTGTCAAATTAAAATGAATTGATCGCTGTCCTTTGTATTGCTGAAGGCTGATCGCTGACGATTTAAATCACAAAAGAAAGGGGAACTTCGCCGGCAGTTGCCGGGTTGCTGCCGCTGGCCATCATCCCGTAGATTCCGGTAGCCGGTCGGGGCTGGGGTGCGACTTCTTCCATCACCGGCATCGGTGCAGATTTCTGGCTGGTTGTCGTTTTCTCTTCACTCATGACAACTTCCACCCAGTTTTTACGCAGGTTTTCCACCAGCCGGTAAACATGTCGGAGGATTTCGGGGTTATTGTCCAAGTTGGCTTCCAGCAGTTTATGCATCATGTGGGCGTACATGGCTTCCAGGAAGGGAACAATCTCCTCGTCCAACTTGCGATCCAGGCAGCTGTTCAGCTCACTGATAATGGCCAGGGCCTTGCCGATATGGATGGTCTTTTTCTCAATCTCCTTCTTTTCCATCGCTTTCTCCGCAATGGTCAGAAACTTGAGGCAGCCGTCATAGAGCATGAGAACAAGTTTTTTCGGGTCGTTGCTGGTGCTGACTTCCATCTGTTGGTATTGGTTATAGTGGTCTCTGGGAGACATACATAACTCCTTATATCCATTAAAAATGCTTAGTTATTAATTTCTGAATTGAGCGGTTAGCTTTTAGCCGTTAGCTATTAGTTTAATGATTATGGTGCTTTTAGCATTGCACGCTGCCACCTATTGGGTGTTTCTTCGCATTAACACAAAGCATTAATTTTCCTAAGCTAAACGCTGATAGCTAACAGCTAATCGCTTAATTTAGCTAATCATTGTTGGAAAAAAGGTTTGACAGGCTTTCAATCTGGAGGCTCAGGGCGTTGCCCTGGGATTCCATGCTGCTCATGAATTTATCCAGTTCTGTAAAAACTTTGGCCATGGTTTCATAACGGGCATCAAGACGTTCCTGGGCCGTCTCAATCTGGTCATCCAGCCGATCCATAGATGTCTGCACCCGAGATTTTTCATTGTCAATCAGGCCGTTGTAGTTGGTAAGAAATCCCAGTTGATCATCCAGCCGAGCTGCAAGTCCATCAACCGATCCACTGCTGGTGCCGACAAAAAACTCTTTAACGCTGTCCGGATTTTCAGCCAGGGCGTTGTTCAGGGTGGCTTCGTCGATGCTGATGCTGCCGTCCCGGTTGTATTCGAGGCCCAGATCAATCATCGAATCATACTCTCCGGACAAGCCATCAATAGAGTTGAAGAGGATGTTATTCAGCTGGGCCTTGATACTGGTAAATGATGATAATCCATTCAACAAGCCACTTTCCTTGGTTTCTTCATTATAGGCGGCATTGGTGCTGATTTCCGCCATTGCCTCGTTGTAAGCCTCGACCAGGGAAGTAATTTTATCACCAATAGCGGAAGTGTCAGCACTGACCTTGACGATGCTGGAGCCTTCACCGACTAAATCAAGGGTGATGCCGGTGATGGCGTCGTCAACGGTGTTGCTGCCCCGCTGGTAGCTGATGCCATTGAGGGTGAATTGAGCGTCCAACGTGTCTGCCGCCTGAATTTCATTGAAGGTCAGATCGGTGTTATTGGTATCGATGGTGACCGCGTTCTCTTCCCCGGTTTCCTTGCTCACCAAGACCAGATGAAAGGCGGTGGCATCGCCGCTGCCGTCATCCATAATCGAGGCAGTGACCCCCAGGTTGTCCTCATCATCATTAATGGCATTCATCAACTGTTCCAGGGTCATGCTGGTGGTTACCGCCACGGTGGTTTGCTCTCCATCGATGGTATAGCTGAAATCGCCGGCGGTAGTGGCAATGGCACTGTCCCGGGCTTCAACCCCGCTGGTCTGCCAGCTGTTTTTTTTGGCCAGCGCCGTCACCGTCAGGTCGTAATTGCCGGTGACAGCCGAGCTGCTGCCGGTGGCGGTTAAAATATCCGTATTGCTGCTGGTGATGGATTTGCTGTCAAAGGTATCATTGAGAGACAGGCTCAAGGCCGCAGTTTTTACCGCCAGCAGCTTGGTGCTGACGGTGTCGAATTCAGCCAGCTGGCTTTTATATTCCACCTGCCTGGCCTGTTTGTTGACAATCGGCAGCTGATCAACCGCCTTGAGCTGGTCGATAATGTTCTGCAGATCAAGTCCTGATCCAATCCCTAATGTGGAGATACTTCCGGCCATGGTACGTTGCCTCTCTTTAGCCTTTAACCTTTATCCTTTATCCTCTTTTATACTTTCTGGTCCACCAGCAGGCCGACCAATTCGGCCATTTTGGCCCGCATCGCCAGAATTTCCTTGGAAGGAATCTGGCGGATAACCCGGTTGGTGTCTTTCTCGATAACGTTGACCAGCATTTCACTGGCCTGGTCATCAAAACCGAAGCGGATACCGTATTTGAGCAGAGACGACATCTCGTTAAGCGAGTCGGTGGTTTCCTTCACCAGTTCTTTCAGCTTTTCAGGCGACAGGGTTTTTTCCGTTTCTTCCGACTTTTCCTGCCTGGCTGTTTCAACCAGCAGGGGACGGGATCTGGCCTGGGAATCGCTGGCTGGGAGATCAATGGGGGTTGCCAGTTCCGCGGCCGCTTTATTGGTCTGTAACATGGCAATTTCCATGATGTTCCTCCTTCTGATACCCTAACTAAAAATAAGGGAATCGTCAAGCCGGCGGGAAGGTTTGTTTTATCATCCCTTCCCGCCAACCGACGTGTAATGATGATTAAAGGTTACTGCAGCAGACGAAGAACGTTCTCCAGACTGGCGTTAGCCTGGGCCATGGCGAAGGAACCGCTCTGGGCCAGAACCTGGAACTTGGCAAAGTTGGCGCTTTCGGCCGCGAAGTCAACGTCGCGGATGTTAGACTCAGCCGAGGTAACGTTGACCTGGGTCACCGTAATGTTACGAATCGTCGATTCAACCTGATTCTGAGCTGAACCAAGCTGTGAACGAATGGTATCCAGAGAGGTCAGGGCCGAGTCGGACCGCTGAACGGTAATCTGGGCGGCCGAAAAACTGGTTACGTCGGCATCAGCGATACCACCGCTGAGAGTGCTAACCGAACTGGTGACTGTACCATCACCTAAACCAAGAGACTGCAAGGTTGTCGCATCACCAGTAATATTGATGGTGCTGTTGGAAACGAGACTCACCTGTCCATGGTGGGCGTCATTTTGTACCGTATTGAAGTTAATAGCCCCAGAAATAGTGTCAACTGTCTGAGCGGCGGCAAGAGCAGCGGTGCCCACGGCGATATTGACATCTTGGCCGTCTGTTCGGGTAATAGTGACATTGCCGCCGGCATCGCTGGTAAATGCATAGTTACTGTCGACGGTTCCTGCCGTTACAGCCGCATTCAGGGAAGCAAGCAAAGCGGTATCATCTGCGGCGGCGACACCGGATGCATCCCACGAAATATTGACTCCATCCAGGTAGAAATTTGAGGTTGCGCTTTCTGCCGCAGCCGTTCCTGCGACCACTACAATGGCTGTCGAATTGTCAGCAAATCCGGCTCCCAGTGCAGTAAGACTATTTCCAGATAATTGAATGTTCCCACCGTCCGCCGCAGTCAAGGTCAAAACTCCCGAAGAGTCAACTGCAGCGGTAACGCCGGTATCGAGGGCTTTGTCGTTGATCGCTGTGGCCAAGTTGCCATTGGAATCCTTGTCGACCACAGTGACTGCGCCAATATCTACGCCATTAATTTTAATATCTCCTGCACTAACAGTGGCTCCGACAACACCTGTGGTACCGGTGCCGGTAAATTCTGTTACAGCCGTAGCCGTAACATTGGTGGTGGTTGCCTCGTTAATTGCAGCGGCTATACCTTTGGCGGACAGCTGATCTCCTTCTTGTCCGCTCAGGTTGCCCGCCATATCAACCCCATTTACCTTAAAACCTGTGGTTGTACTTGTTGCGGCAACTAATTGGGCAAAGTTGCCAGCACTTGTTGCGGTCACATCAGCAGGAGCCAGTTTGGCCATTTCTGTGGTGCTTGTTGCTGACGAGGAAACAGTTGCCAATCTACCCACATGACTGGCATCAGCATTGGAAATGCTGACGGAAATTGTTTGATTGGCATAGGCCCCAACCTGAAAAAATTTGTTCTGAAAATCGCCTTTCAGCAGAGTCTGGCCATTAAATGCGGTGGTGTCGGCAATGTTGTTCAAGGATCCCAACAGCTTGTCGATATCCCGCTGGATGGCAGCCCGGGAATCAGTGCTTTGGCCATCGGATGCCGCCTGCAGGGCCTTGGTGCGAATGGTGTTAACAATGTTGATGGATTCTTCCAGCGCCCCATCTGCTGTCTGAATTACGGAAACGGCGTCATTGGCATTGGAGACTGCCTGTCCCAAACCTAAGGCCTGGGCTTTCAGGGCGTCGGCAATGGCCATCCCGGAAGCATCATCGGCAGCCTTGTTGATGCGCAGGCCGGATGAGAGTCTTTCGAGGGATTTTGACAGTCCGCTGTCGTTTTTGATCATGTTGCAGTGGGCGTTGAGGGCGGCGATATTGGTATTTATTTTTAATGACATGGTACTAACCTCCTTGTTAGTGTGGTTTCAGGCCATCCTTGGCCATGGTAAAAAACGGTTTAGGGTTTAAGGTGTACGGTTTAAAGTTGAAAGATTAAATGAAAAACTTTTGGTTTGATGTTGCCGGTAGCCTCCTTTCCGGTTGAGGGTTTTTGTTCTTTACTTGTTTACCTCATCGGAAAAAGGAGAGAAAACTTTATTATTTTTTTGAAAAGAGGGTCCTCCCATTAAAAAAAGGGTGTCACATCTTAAATATTAAGTAATCGCTTTCTGATTTCATCTATTTTTTTATAAACTTGGATATGAAAGCCAGTTCCAATGCTGATGGTTTAAGATGAACATCGTCCAGATGGTAACGACTGTGAGAATAATTATCCTGACCACAGGTTAATCGGTGTAGATCCAAAAAAGCTAAACCGTTCTCTGAAGCCTCTTTTTGTAACAGTTTATTAAATAACTTTGGCACAGCGGCATAGTCGGCAATCTCTGCTATGGCAAGATGGTTGGCCCTGCATTTCATGGGCGCGGGGATGCCACATATAATTATATGGAAATCCTTTTTTGTTGTTGCCTGCAGAACAAAACGGACATATCCCTTGATAACGTTGCTGATGATCTGTTCAATGGAATTGTCGTGGTACTTTTTTTTCCAGACATCATAAATGCCTTCACTCGTCCGGCAGTCAATTTCACCAATGGAAAGAAGGATGGTGGTATTTGAGGGGATTGAGTAAATTTGACGAATAAAAGCCTCTTTAAAACGATTATGTTCTTTTTTTGATAGATGATATGCCTTGCAGCCGATTATCGGTTTTGCTGTAACTTGGTGGGGTATGTTGTCAAGAAGTACCGAGGTGCCGGCGAAACATAAACTATGACTGTCGCCAATTATATGGACAGGAGGTAGGTTGTTTTTGTCATACATCTCCTGGTGTTTATTTCTGAAATCCACCAACCTGGTCAGCAAAGTATAATATGCCAGACGGCTTATTTCAAATTTTCCGGATGGTTTTTTATATTTGACCGAAACAGCTTTTCGCAAGCATTCCTGGCAGGCTACTGTATTTCCATCTGCCCAGGCGATAACGGCTTTTTGGATATACAACCAGTTGCGATTGGGTTCGGAAATGTTTTTGTTGGCCAGAAAAGTTGAGGTGTTCTGTTCAAACTGTGGTTTATCAGCGCTTAACAGCAAGAGCGATGCCAACAGCATATAAACCTTCTCGATTTCAGGGTTGATTGATAGCGCTTGGCGACATGAATCAATGGCCGCATCCAGCTTCCCTACACGTGAGTAGGTGTTGAATAACTATTTATTTCACCGCCTATTTTTCAAGATAAAATACCTCCTTAAAACGGTAAATATGCGAATTGATCCACCAGCTTTATGCTTTCCCAACAACTTG
>Ga0307991_1000664_pt1 | contig 24653 bp, 18 predicted proteins | sample EllFjometagen131_FD_203146 | JGI IMG/M metagenome (GOLD analysis project Ga0307991, IMG submission 203146) | Marine microbial communities from Ellis Fjord, Antarctic Ocean - #131 | ecosystem: Environmental > Aquatic > Marine > Unclassified | place: Southern Ocean | collected 2014-10-08 | reverse complement strand
CTTCTGTTTGTTTTTTTGTTAAATTCATAGTTTCTACAATTTTTAAGTTTAATGTTGTTGTTGTTTTAAACTTGTTAAATTGTTGGAAACTTTTTTGGTTACAGACACACTATTTTGGACGGGTATCCAAATCAGTTTAATTTTTATGAAAATGGTGCGTGGGTTACAAAATAATTTTGACAATAATATTAGGGAAGCTTGGCTTAGGTCAGGCTTTTTTTATTTTCCAAAATTCTTTAGCTCAAAATTTTCACCGTCAAAAACACCATAGGAAAAATGTTTAACCCAATCGCCGAGGTTAAAGAATTGTGAATTTTCGTTTAGTTCGATTTTTAGTGGTAAATGTCGATGACCGAAAACAAAATAATCGAAATGTTCGGTTTCTAATTTTTCTTTTGAAAAAACAATTAAAAATTCTTTGTCTTCGCCGGTGAAAGCTGAATATATACCTTTGGCAATTCTACTTTTATTAGAAAAATAATTTGCCAAGGCAATTCCAAAATTAGGATGAAGTCGTTCAAAAAACCATTGGCATAGTTTACTTGAAAATATTTTTTTTATAAACTTATATCCGTAGTCTTTTGGCCCTAATCCATCGCCATGACCTATAAAAAATTTCTTTCCGTTTATTTCTTTTGATATTGGATTTTTATAAATATCAATATTTAGTTCTTTGGATAAATAGTTGAACATCCACATATCGTGATTGCCAGTAAAAAAATGAATTTTAATTCCTGAATCGGTTAATTCGGCAAGTTTTCCGAGCAATCTTACAAATCCTTTTGGAATAGTTCTTTTGTATTCGTACCAAAAATCAAAAATATCTCCGAGTAGATAAATTTCTTTAGCATCGGATTTTATTTCGTCAAGCCATTTTACAAATAGTTTTTCTCTTACGAGACTTTTCGCATGGTCGGGAATTCCGAAATGAGTATCGGAAACAAAATATATTTTATTTTTTTTATTCAAATTTCAAACAATTTAATATTCTAAAAACTAACAAGCTTCTCCGGCTTATCTACGTAATTAAACGGATTAAGTTTATTTAATTTTAGAGTGAAACGTATTCTTTCGTAGAATTTATTATTTCCCATCAAATTAAACGTTTTTTCCATTTCTTTAGATATTGCCAGTGGGGAATAAATATCAAATATATTATTAATTATGGAAACTTGTAATCCAACATCATAATAAAGTTCTGCTGCTTTATAGAAAGTTCCGATGTCTGCATAAATCTTTATTGGAATTTTTCCCGGCAATGATGCTTTAAAATTTGCTGCTGCAACATAATCCCAGCTTTGTCCGCGAGAAGTATAAAATTTGAAAGCTCCATCAGTTTCAACAAATTGATATTGTAATAATCCAGTATAAGTATTTCTTCCAAGGAATAATTCGTCAAACATATAATCCATTGAGCCTTTTTTATTCTTCTTAAATCCCGAATGCCCGCTTAATCTGAGTCGGTAATCAATATTGTCTGTATTATTTACATACAGAAATCTGCCATAAAAAAATCTTATATCCAATCCTTTCTTTTTATTAAAATAAGTTATGCGGAAGTTTGCTTCTATTGAAGCTTTGAGCATATCATTATTTTGTTGCAGATTTAAAGTTGCACTGTAAGGATTAATAGTTTTGAAATTCTTAATATTATATTTTAGTTCATTTACATAATAATAGATGTTTTTTTTATAATACTCTTTTTTAATAGTATCATATTCACTTGTTTCCAATGAAATATTTACATGCCTGAGAACGATACTCTGATTTATTGTCCCCGACCTTGGAGTTGTATGGAAATTGATTTTTATTTCAGGAGCTATTTTTGTGAATTGGTTTTCAAATTCAAAATTATCGTAATTAAATTGTGATGATTTTATTCCAATTCGGATTTTACGAATACAACTATTTTGTGGTTTAATATTATAAGCAATGTTAGCATATCCGTTTAAATTTTGTGTTTCAAAGGAATACATTGGACTAATACTAAAATCAAATTTTCCGGGGAATACTGGATTATTATAAAAGCTTAATCCCAGCATCCATTTATTATAATAATTCCATCCTACCAAAGGCAAATAAAATAACTGAGTTTTGTTAGGATTTTTTATTGCCCAAAGAAATTGTAAGTCTAAGGGTTCGGTTTTTTTAAAAATCCCTTTTGTTCTAATTGTATTGTTTTTACGATTTATTTCAGGAATATCATAGTTAGCGTCTATTTTAATTTTCTTGAAATTGCCTTTAGGAAAATCAACAAGTGTTTGTTTTTTAAAACCATCAAACCAAAGTGTTGTATCAATTTCATTCTGAAGACCAATTGCTGAAATTGAGAAAGGTCCATTAGTATTCTTATTGCTTTTAACTTTGACTTTAAAAGAAGAATCTTGTTTTTTTATCGAAGCAATCTTAAAATCGATTTTTTTTTTGCTTCCCATGACATCATCGAAAAACCAACTTAGATTTTTTGATGTTTGTTTTTCAAAAAATTGCCTTAAATCATTTGGCTGAGGATGTTTATATTTCCATAAATCATAAAAATCCATCATGGTTTTATCAAACAAATCTTTTCCAAGATATTCTCTCAAATAATGAAATGAAGCAACCGACTTTAAATAAACAATTGCAAAATAGTTAATCATTGAAAACTCTTCTGAAGGCAAATTTGCAGCTTGATCGAAATTATGACAAGCAGTGTAGTGATAACCCATATAGTAATTGTACTTCTGTTTGAAATCAGCCAAATCGAACAAGTTAAGATTAATTCCTTCAGGAATGTAAGAGCTGATTGTGCTTTTATGAGGATATTTGTTTTGCACGTAAAGACTTTCATAAAATGAATTTAATCCTTCATCTAACCATGGATGCGTTCTTTCGTTGAAACCAAGAATTCCATAAAACCAGTTGTGACCAACTTCGTGCATAATAACTTTTTCAAGAGAAAATTTTGAACCTGCAAATCCAACCAATGTAATGTTAGGATACTCCATTCCTCCACTACCTCCTTGTACAGCATAAATATTATTGTAAGGATAATCCCCAAGTTTATGAGAGTAAAAATAAGTAGCATCATTAATATATTCGATACTGTTTTTCCATAATTCTGCTTCTTTTTTGGTAAACATTGCCCAGCTTGTTACTTTCCTTTTTGAATGAGGAAGTTCAATTTCTCCTTTTAAAACATAATATCGTTTATTAGCAAACCAAGCAAAATCATGAACATTTTCCTGATGGTAATGCAGAGTTTTTTTCTTGTCGGATGATGGGAGAAAACTCATATCCTTAGCCCTGAAATTTTTTGTGGCTCTGGTTTCTTTATCTTTCTTTTCGAGCCATTTGATTTCGTCATCGCAATCTGTTAAATCACCGGTTGCACCAACAACATAATTCTTGGGCAAAGTAATATAAACATCGTAATTGCCAAATTCAGAATAGAATTCACCCATGCTTAAATATGGCATTTGATGCCAACCTTCTTTATCATAAACAGCAGGTTTGGGATACCATTGCGAAATATAATATGCCTGGCCTTTATGTCCAAGTCGCGAGAATTTTGAATGTGGTAATTTAACATGAAAAGGAGTAGTAATTCTTATACTTTCGCCGCTTTTTAAGGGCTTATTTAAATTGATTTTGCAAATATCAATATTGGTTTTATCCAATTCCCAGCTAACTTTTTCATCATCCACTTTGAAATCAAGGTCGTTAATAAATCCTTTTTCATCGGGTTCAGAAAAATATAATTTATCATTACCCATTCTGAGTAATTGTTTTGCTAAAGCTGTGTTGTTATTTTTATAGGTATTAGGCCAAAGATGAAAATAAAGAAATTCCAATTCATCGGGAGAATTATTTGTGTATTCAATTGATATAACTCCATCCAGCTCATGTTTAATATCATTCAGGTCAACATGAATTGTGTAGTTAACTTTTTGTTGGAAATAGTTTTGACTTTTTCCAATTAAAGAAATGTTGCTTAGAAATATTATAAGAATTAAATAATTTAATCGAAACATAAAAAAATATTATAATTTTTAAAAAGCTGATAAAACTAATCGAAGATGTCTTTTAACAATATTTCCAATTCATCTACTCTGAAATCTTTAGCAATAATTTCCCCTTCTTGGTCGAGTAAAAAAGCACGTGGAATTATTTCAGGAGTATCTTCAATATTATAAATTTTAGCAACAGTTTTGTTTGCCATGACCTGAGACCATAACATTTTATCAATTTGAACAGCACTTAGCCACAAATTAGGATTATCGTCAATAGAAACACTTATAATATCAAAGCCTTTAAATCGGAATTTATTATATAGCTCAACAAGTTTTGGATTTTCCATTCGGCTGAGAGTATTTCTCGATTTCCAGAAATAGAGCAGAGTTATTTTTCCTCTTTTCGAAGATAATGAAATGGCTTGTTTTTCGGGATTGTATAAAGTAAAATCAGGAGCAACAAGACCTGTGTCTAATTTTGATTCCATTAATTTCTTTTCAGCTTCATGCTGTTTTAATTCGGTAATTCTTTTATCAAGGTCTAAAGTGTGCATATTTGTTGGATATTTCTCTAACAATGCATTATTAACAATTTCGAAAAGCTCGAGATTATCCTGCATATTGAAAACAAATCGATTGCCAATACTTTGATATAAAGCAATGACGCAGGCTAATGAAGATTTATTTTCTTTGATTAATATTTCCATTTTTTTATGATGAATATTTATTGCGTCTGTTGCAATTGAATCAAGAGTAGTTTTAATTTCTAAATTATTATCATCGAATTTTTTATTATACCAAACCCCAGCCAAAGAATCATATATTGTATAAATTTTCCGTTTTTGATTTTCGATTTCCCAGAGCAATTTAGAATCTTCAGAATTTTCAACTTTATAAGTATTAGCAAGCTGCCTGATGTCGCCTGTTAATTCAACATTATTATTTTTATCAATTAGCAGAGTTATAAAATTGTTTTTAGAAATTTTAATAATAAAAAAGCCAATGTCCTCGGGTTGATATTTAAAAACAAATTCCCCGTCATCATTAATAATGGTTGAATCGAGAAGAACTAAATCGTTAACAGAAAGTTCTTCAAGATAGATTTTTTCGGCATGAGTATTTGAGAGTTTTCCGTGAATTACAAATTCATCAACATTTTTTTGATTTCCGCAGGAGAAAATAATTATTGAAAAAAGAGCTATTAATAGGTTTTGTAAGATTTTCATTGTTTTTGTATTTTTACGAATACAAATTTATGAATTTAATCTGTTACTTCATCATATCATCAACAGCCTTTTTGAATTTGTCTGGACATTGAGTTCCAATTAATATTTTTCTGCTGTTTTTTAACTCAAATTGTATTCCAATATTTCCACTGACATTATAAGCTCTACCGGCATTTTTTTTCATGGAAAATCTAATTCCCCATCCGCCAAATTCTTCAAGAGGTTTATATTTTCTTATACTATAAGTTGCTATTTCTTCTTTCCCAATTTTTTTAAATTTTGAATTAAGAATATGAAATTTAAAATATACACCATCTTCTTTAACTTTTGTGGTAAGCTTTAATGTGAAAAGCAAGATTGTAATCCCAAGAGGAATTAATCCGAAAAGCATTAAACCTAAATCTGAAGAAGGATTGTTTCCCCAAGGAATTCTAAAAATGATTTGCTGGATAAATCCCCAAAGGAAAATACAAATTAATAATAAACAAATTATCCAAATAAATATTTGTCTGAAATTTTGCTTTTCTTCAAAGAATAAATTTTCCATAATTAGATAATTTTTATCAATTCTTTAATCAAGCATGTCATTTTTGGTTCAGCTACTTTAGCAGAATCAATAACTTCTTCGTGAGATACTTCAACGATTTTACCTGCAACTCCGAGGTCAGTAATAACTGATATTGCAAAACAAGGAAGATCCATGTGTCTTGCAACGATAGCTTCTGGGACTGTTGACATTCCTACTGCATCAGCACCAATTGTGCGAATATATTTATATTCAGCAGGTGTTTCATAAGTTGGTCCTGAAACGGCTGCATAAACACCAGTTTGATATTTAATTTTGAAATGCCTTGCAGTTTTCTGAGCTTTCTGAATAAGTCGTTTATCATAAACTTCACTCATATCAGGGAAACGCTGACCAAATTCAGATTCGTTTGCACCAATCAATGGATTAGAGGGTATAAGGTTTATGTGGTCAGTAATAATCATTAAGTCGCCAATCTCAAAATTTGGATTTATACCACCGGCAGCATTTGAAATAAAAAGATATTCAATTCCTAAAAATTTTAATACTCTAACAGGGAAAGTTAGTTCTTTCATTGAATAGCCTTCATAATAATGAAATCTTCCTTTCATTGCAACAATATTTTTTCCGCCGAGTTTTCCGAATATCAGTTGACCATCATGTCCTTTAACTGTTGAAATAGGCATGTTTGGAATATCTTTGTATGGTAAAGTATTTGTTATGTCGATTTCCTGGCTTAGATTACCTAAGCCTGTTCCCAGGATAATTCCTACTTCTGGTCGGTCATTAATTCTATCTAAAATGTATTTAGTTGTTTCTTTGATTTTTTTTAACATAATCTACAATATTTGTGTCAAAATCTGTTTTATCTTGCTTATGAAATTCTGTTTGAATAGGAATATAATAGATTGGAAGACCTTGAATTACTTTCATCAATTTATCGTTTTGCAATCTCATAGCATCTTTCTCGGTTGTAACAATAATTTTATTTACAGATGCAATATTATGAAAAGTTTCCCTGACTTTTATCATGTCTTTTACAGAATATTTATGATGGTCTGGAAACTTAATTTTTTCAAGTTCAACACATTCTCTTGCAATATGTTCTTCTAAGGGGTCAGGGTTTGCAATGCCAGTAATTAATAAAATGCAATAATGTTTTTTGGGAGGATTTTCACAAATTATATTTGGTAAAAGCTTCATCTCACCATATTTTACAAAAGAAAAATATATATTTTGTTTAGGTAAGAGCTTAATTTTTTTTAACAAGCTACGACGTAAAATTGGAGAAAGAATGCTTGGTGTTTTAGAAATAACAATAATATTTGCTCTTTTTGATGAGTTTCGGAATTCTCTCAAATTTCCCACAGGAAGAAGATAATCATCAGAATATAGATAGTGATAATCGGTCAACAGAATTGATAATCCTGGTTTTACCCATCTGTGCTGAAAAGCATCGTCAAGAAGAATTACGGATAAATCTTGAAATAATTTTAGGAGATTTTTAATTCCTGTTTTTCTACATTCGCAAACAGCTACTTCAATTCCATCAAATTTTTGTTTATACTGAAGGGGTTCATCGCCAATTTCTTTTACTGAAGAAAAATCTGTTGCGGTTATATAGCCTTTAGTGTTTCTGCGATATCCTCTGCTTAAAACAGCTAGATGATAGTTTTTTTTAAGAAGTTGTATTAAATATTCAACATGTGGAGTTTTTCCGGTGCCGCCTACAGAAATGTTGCCAACTGAAATAACTGGAATATCAAATCTTTTTGATGGTAATATTTTTAAATCAAATAATAAATTCCGAAGGAATATTATTACTCCATATATCAACGATATGGGGAATAGTAAAAATCTCACAATGCATAAAATACGAAAAAATAGCTAAAAGGTTATTATAAATTTATATTTTTTGTATGATGAAATGCTTTTTCAGGATATAGCTACTTATTAAAAAAATACAAGCCCGTTAAAAACGGGCTTGTAAAACAATTAAAAATAAACAAACAAAACACACTTAATATACTAAAACTCTACGAGCTTAAAATTCAATTTTTAAATTGTTTAATAAAAAACTTTCCAGATAATATTCAGACAGTTTAATTAAACAAATGGTTGCATAAAAATTAAAATTATTTAATAAATTTTCTTGTTTCTGAAATTTTTCTGTCTTTCGAAACAATATTTAAAAAATAAATTCCTTCTTGCAAAGTATTTAGTGGAAGTTTAACAAAATGATTTCCTCCGCTAAGCTTAATATTTTCTATAATAACTTTTTGTCCAACAACATTTATTACGGAAATTGTAAATTCTGTTGTTGATGCTATTTTAAATTCAATATTTAGATTATTAATAACAGGATTAGGGTAAATTTTTCCGATTGATGATTTTGTATTAATCTTATTATCTGCAATTCCTATTATTGTAGTATTTTTTATTGTAAGAGTAACTCCTGTAACATTAAGATTGGTTGAACTTATTGTTATTAAAACAGGGTCTGTGGTAAATCCTGTAGCTTCTGCATAAACTTTATAAGTTCCGAAGCCAATATTATTAAAGCTATAATATCCATTGCTGTCGGTATAGGTATATGTTATGGGATTATCTGATAAATCAAGTAATAGAATCAAAATATCGCTAACACTATTTCCTAACAATAATGTTTGTTTGTTGGTTTGAATTACATTACCGCTAATTGAACCCTGTCCAATATTATTATTAGTATTAATCAAATGAACATCAATGTTTGATTTATGTGAATTAAGGATTAAATTAGATGCTTTGTTCCAAAACAGTTTATCGGAATAATAAGTTGGTGCATTTTGATTATAGAATGTTGAACTGGGATGTAAAGCAATTTTTATCTTATAATTTCCTTCAATTTTATCAATAAAATAATAACAGGCCCATTTGCCAAATGCCATAGTGTCAACAGGGATTATATAATTATTATTATAAATTTTATATAAATAAGCAATACCTGTGTCAATCGGTGGATAAGTTCCAGATAATACCTGTCCACAAAATGTATAATGTTTAGGGCTTCCAACAGTTATAGATTTTGTTATAGTTGAATTGCAACCATCTGATGTTGTTATTGTAAGACTAACTTTATAAATGCTGGGATAAGGAAATTTGTGAACGGGGTTTTTTAATGTTGAAGTATCTCCATCCCCAAAGCTCCAAAATTGTGAAACAATTACAGAACTTGATAAGCATGATGAATTATCGTAAAATTTATAATTATTTTGTAAAGCCGTCGAAGTATCATGAACCGCATTAAAATTTGCTTGACAAGCATTTAAAGCAGTATCAACATAAATTGTGTCACAAAAATGAGATATACATATATCAGAAGTAACAATTCCTAAGCAAACTTGATATATCCCAGGAGTTGAATATTGGTGATAAGGATTTGAAGTTGTAGATGTATCTCCATCACCAAAAATCCAATACCAACTGATTATTGTTCCAGAAAAAATTGAATTATCATAAAAATAATAAGCACGAGTAGTTGTTGGGTCTTTATAATAATTAAAATTTGCATTACAAGTTTGCACACCTTGATTCGGAACAACTATTGAATCAGAAAATATTGATTGACAAAGGTCATCAGTATTTATTGTTAAACTAACACTATAAGTTCCGGATTGCACAAATATATGTTGAGGATTTTGAGCTGTTGAAGTTAATCCATCACCAAAAGTCCAATACCAACTGATTATTGTTCCTGAAGAAGTTGAAATATCATAAAACTGATAAACATTATAAGAGCCTATTGTGGTATCATGTACAGAATAAAAATTTGCCTGACAACTTTTATGTTCAAGTTCACAGATAGAAAAATTTGATGTTAAATTTGAATTTCCACTAAAAGATATCAAATGGCTCTCGGTGGCATTATTGCAATCGTAAGTATAAACAAGAAGTATTCCTTTATTAAGATTTGTATAGATAGTATCTTCGTAATAGCCATTTATATCAGTATAAATGTTTTCATGATTTATTGTATTACTGTCAACAATAAGTATATACATTTGTTGATTTGCAATTGGAGTTCCATCAACAATGTTAGTTACAACTCCTGAAACATGTATTAGGCTTTGAGAATATACTGAAGCACTAATAAAAAAACAAAGAAATATGACACACGGTATTATCAGCGATTTTATATTTAATATTTTGCGTAACATATTTATCATTAACAATAAAATTTATATTATTTGACAAAATTATAAATTAATCCAACACCTAAGCCTACAGAATAAGGATTCTTTGAATTAATATTATTGGTATTATAAATTGATTTAACGTAATATTTTAAACTTGGTTCAACAGCAATACTTAATTTATTTAATAATTGATATTCAATATTAACTCCAAGCAGTAATTGCCAATTGGTTTTAATTCTTGTTAGTTTCATGTCGTCAATACTTGTTACACGGATTCCTTCGTCATAATATCCTATGGTTGGCTCATTTTTTACGATTAATATTGAAAGCATAGCTCCACCATTAATTGACATAGACAATTTATTTGCTTCATAAAATTTATATCCGAGAACTAAAGGCACATGTAAATAATAGTAATGATTTTCTGATTGTTTGCTAAAAGAATGGTTTATTGAATCGTAAACAGATTCAGAACTTGTAACATAGTTTGGAACCATAATAATACTGTTTGTAATTGTATCAAAATATGGTGAAAACCAAATTGAGTCAACACATTCATAGGAGCCTAAATATTCATTGCGTTTGTATTTGATTAAATAATCCCAGTTGTCATCAGAGTAATCTAAACCTAAGCCTGTTTGGATAGAATAATTATGATATTTGTAGTTTACAGCCAAATCAAACGAATAACTATTTTTTGTTCCCGATTCTGAACTGGCAGAATTAAAAATAAAATCTTTAGAAAAATAACCTCCAATTGACCATGGATATTCTGACCTGTTTATTGGAGTTTGAGGTTCTACCGGTGAAGGATTATCAAGTTTTTCTGATATAATTTTTTCGGTCTGTGGTTTTTGTTCTGCAATTTTCTCTTCTTTTTCTTTTATGTTCTCTGATATAATTTGTTCGGGTTCTTCTAAACTTGCTTTTTCTTCTTTTTGTGTTGTTATTTCTTTCTGATTTGGGTCATTTGGTTGTTGAATATTTTCAGTTATTAAAAGAAGATTGTCATCAATTTTTGGTTTAACTTCATAGGAATTATTTGTTGCAAGAATATCTTTGTTTGTTTCCTCAGATTGTAATACTTTTTTTGCAGTAATTTGCTTTTCTAAAAGAATCTCGGGATTTTCGATGATGTTTTCTTCTGTTTCAGGTATTGCTACTATTTCCTGTTGAACAATATCTTTTTCTTTTGATGATTCCAAAGTAGGGGTAATAGTGGGAGAGAGATTATCAACAATAACAACATCATTATTTTCTGTTATTTCTTTTGTTTTTTGAGAAGTGGTTTGAGTAGTGCTTTTAGCAGTTTCTTGATTTACGATATTTCCTTTTTTGTAAGAAATTGTTTTAGGAGATTTTTCTACAATTTGTTCTGTTTGGGGTTGTGGTTTAAAATAATTTAAAAGCAGAACAGTTACGATTATGCTTGCTGCAATTGAAATGCCTGTAATAAATCTTCTGTTTGTAAATAATGATTTTTGTAAAGCAGTACCAGTAGTTATTCCTGATGGTTGTGCGATATTTGAATGTATTTTACCCCACAAAGCCTCAGGAGGAACTTCCTGAAAATCTTTCAGTTTATTCTTAAATATTTTGTCTATAGTATTAGAATTTTTCATAGACTAATTATCTTTTTTCTTTCTTTATTATTTTGTCTCTAAGAATACTTCTTGCTCTCGACAACTGCGATTTTGAAGTGCTTTCAGAGATATTAAGTTTTACACTAATTTCTTTATGAGTATATCCTTCTATTGCATGCAAGTTAAAAATCATACGATAACCTACTGGTAATTCCTGAATAAGTTCTAATAATTCTTTAGTCGCCATATTATCCAAAGCGCTTTCATTAACTGTATCTGCAATAAATACTTCATCATAACTATACTTTTCAGAAACTCCTAAATTTTTTTTGTAATAATTAATTGCGGTGTTAATCATTGTCCTTCTTATCCATCCTTCAAAAGAACCTTCATGAGTATATTGATTTAATTTAGTATATACCTTAATAAATCCCTCCTGAAGAATATCTTCAGCTATCATAGTATTTCTTGCAAAACGTAAACAAACACCCCACATTTTTGGAGAATATCTTCTATATAACTCCTTTTGAGCCTTTGAATCGTTATCCAAACACCTTTCAATAAGTTCCTCAACAGAAAGCATTAAAAATTTGGAGCCCCTCTGTTTTTGGTTAGACAATGTTTAATTAAAAATGGTTGCATTGTGTTATATTATTTAAAGTATAATAAAAAACTTACTTTTAGAATAATGCTCCGAATATAATTAAAAAACAAACAGAATTTGATTTTTTTCAAATTGTTTTTCTAATAATTTTTTAAAAATATTGTTATTTCTTTTCTTCACAAAATTTCTTTATCAACCTGTAAGAGTCATTAAATCCATGATAATATGCTTGATACCAATCTTCGCAAGAACCTTTTTTATCACCTAATTCTCCTTTTGCGATTCCTCTGAGATTATAAACTTCAGCATAGCCTTCTTTTAAAACAAGTGCTATATCGTAATCTTCAATGGCTTCCGTATATTTTTTTAAATGATATTTAGCAAGTCCGCGATATGCGTATGCTTCAACTTCTTCAGGATTTAATTCAATGGCTTTAGAAAAATTAATTATTGCAGATTCGTATTTTTTTTGTTTTAACAACTTATTGCCTATTTCTAAATATTCTGTGGCTTTAGCTTGTGATTCCTGAGCTTGAATTGAAAAAGCAAAAAAAAGAGTTAAAAAAAGAATTATAATTTTTTTCATCTGTTTAAATTTTATTAAACTATTCTTTGTTTACAAGTTAATGCAGTTTATATTATTATCCTAAATTAATATTCAAATATAACTGTATTTTTACAGCTTTTTTGGTTTAGTTAAAAGATTAATTAACAATTTGATGTTAAAAATAATTATTACTTTTAAGCTAAAAAATCAATATAAAAATATTATAAAAGGAACTTCTTAGAGATGTGATAATACAGCATCTGTGAAATAATACACTAATATTAAAACAATGAATAAAAAAAAGAAAAAAAATTATCCAGCAAGAAAAATAACCGGTATTGTTGATATGAAGTCAACAGGCAAAGCATATATAATTTCTGATGAGATGAGTGAAGATGTTTTTATTGCCTATAACAATACTAATCATGCTTTAAATGGAGATAAAGTAAAAGTATTTTTATTTCCTAAAAGAAAAGGACGAAAAACCGAAGGACAAATTATCGAAATTATTGAAAGGCGAAAAATAAATTTTGTTGGAATAATTAAAGCAACAAAAAAGTTTGCTCTTTTGATTCCAGATAGTAAAAATGTTAATATTGAAATTAATATTCCTTTGAAAAATTTGAAAGGAGCTAAAAATGGCCAAAAAGCAATTGCTCAAATAACAGATTGGCCTCAATATTCAATTAATCCTTTTGGTAAAATTGTTAATGTTCTTGGAAATCCCGGAGATAACGATGTTGAAATGAATTCAATTTTGGCAGAATATGATTTTCCATTATCATTTCCCGATAATGTTGAAAATGAAGCTCTGAATATTGACAAAATTATTAATGCTGAGGAAATAAAAAAACGCAGGGATTTTAGAAATATTTGGACTTGTACTATTGACCCGCCTGATGCTAAAGATTTTGATGACGCTCTTTCAACAAATAAACTTAAAAACGGAAATTGGGAAATTGGAATTCATATTGCAGATGTGTCTTTTTACGTTAAAGAAGATTCATTAATTGATAAAGAAGCTTTTAAAAGAGGAACTTCAATTTATCTTGTTGACAGAGTTATCCCAATGTTGCCCGAAAAACTTTCAAATAATATTTGTTCATTACGTCCGAATGAAGAAAAGCTTTGTTTTTCTGCTGTATTTGAAATGAACTCAGAAGCAAAAGTTGTAAATCAATGGTTTGGGAGAACTATAATAAAATCAAATCGTCGATTTAATTATTCCGAAGTTCAGAAAATTATTGAGGGACAAGAGCAAAAGTTTAAAACTGAAATTTTGCAACTACATAAATTAGCAAGTAAGTTGAGAGAGGAAAGATTTAAAAATGGAGCTATTTCTTTTAGCTCCCACGAAGTAAAATTTAAGCTTGATAAAAATGGAAAACCAATAAATGCTTTCATTAAAGAACAAAAAGAATCAAATCATCTTGTAGAAGAATTTATGTTGCTTGCTAACTGCAATGTTGCCGAATTTGTTGGGAAACCGCTAAATAAAAAAACACCTAAGACTTTAATCTACAGAGTACATGATACGCCTAATATGGAAAAGTTAAAAGTTTTTGCCGAATTTCTTGATAAACTCGGATATAAAATAAATCTAACCTCAAAAAATTCTATTGCCAAATCTCTAAATAAATTATTTAAAGATGTTGCAGGAAAAGGAGAAGAAAATATGATTGAAACTATCGCTGTACGAACGATGGCAAAAGCAATATATTCTACTAACAATATTGGGCATTATGGTTTAGATTTTAATTATTATACACATTTCACATCTCCTATTCGAAGATATCCCGATTTAATGGTTCACCGTATTCTTGAATTGTATTTGGACAACAAACCAAGTGTGGATAAAAATAAATATGAAGAAAAAAGTAAACACTGTTCTGAGAAAGAACGAAGTGCTGTTAATGCCGAAAGAGAATCTATTAAATATAAACAGGCAGAATTCCTTCGTAGTAAAATTGGTGAAGAATTTAATGGATTAATTTCAGGTGTGAGCAAATGGGGAATATTTGTCGAATTGGAGGGAAATAAATGCGAAGGCATGGTTTCACTAAAAGATATGGTTGATGATTTCTATTATCTTGATGATGATAATTATTGCGTTGTTGGTCAAAGAAATGGGAATGAATATAAATTAGGTTATCCCATAAAAATTAAAGTTAAGCATGTTAACCTATCAAAAAAACAAATGGATTTTGAGATTGCTTAGATTCTCTTAGCTGTTTCTAAAATCGAAATTTATATAATCGTTCTATACACTAATATTTTTATAAGCCTAATTTCTTTCTTAAGTCTTTTGGTATTGCATCTTTATGCAACATGATAGACATTGTTTTGTATTTAATGTAGGATTCTGAAGCATAAAAATATCCTTTGTAGGAATTTCCTTTTGTGCCCCATGAATTTTTTACCAAATAGTATTTTGTTCCGTTTTGGTCTTTAGCGATACCACAAATTAGCATTCCATGGTCATCTGTTGTTTCGTAATTATCAAAAGCTTTTTGTCTTATTTCTTGAGTAATATTTTTTTCTTTTCCCGGCTTTTTAAATTTATATAATAAAGCTTCTTGTTCCCTTTTTGTCAACTTTTCCCATTTTGTTCTTTCCATGCCACTCATGTTTTCAATATCTTTTTCAGGAACAATAGCAACTCCATTTTTCCATGAAAAACCTTTTTCGCTGACATCAGCTGCCCAAGTGATGTTGTGGTTATTATTAATTGCAAAATCAAAAACTTCCATTAATTCATTTAAGGGAAGATTATAAACTTGTCCCCAAGACCAATTATCAGGTACTTCTATGATGAAAGGTTTGTAAAAGGGATGATGAGAATATGAAGTTAGTAAAACAAAATCATCCATATTTAAGCCAACAAATTCTTTTGCAAAAGTTTGAGGTGTATATGATTTTCCTTCATATTCAAAAGTTTTGGGAAATTCTCCTAAATAAACATCAAGAATACTATTAAAACCTTTGTGCCAGACAGGTGTTAATTTTTTGTTTTTATTCATAACAATTTTACCAACATATCCGCTCATCACCTGGTCAATTTCGCCATGAATATGATTTTCTTCTCCAATTTTTTTCCCATCGTAAATTTTTTCAGGAACTATTCCGTATTTTTTTATCATATCTAAAACATCGTTTGCTGCACCACCTCCAGTAAAATTAATTTTTCCGTGCATGCGAATATATTTTTCTGCTTTGTCAGAATATGCAGTTCTTACAATAAACATTTCTGATAAATCAACTTCTTGTTTTCCTTCTCTGAGCATTTCGGCTTCAAGAAGAGCAATTCCTGAAAAACTCCAGCAAGTTCCCGAACGATATTGGTTTTTAACCGGTGTTACCTTTAATTCTTTTTCTAAAGTAAACTTATAACCTTTAATTGTGTCCTTTTTTTCTTCCTGTGCATTAACAACAAAAGTTGATAAAAGAAATGCTGCTAAAACAATAATCTGTAGTTTTTTCATATAATTCAATTTATTATTTTTTTAATTAAAATTATTTCAAAGAGCAAAAGTAATAAAATAAAGGATTTAAGAATCTTTTATTAAAATTTTTGCTTCCATCATACTTTTAATGGTATATTTAACACCTTCTCTTCCTAAGCCTGAGTCTTTAGTTCCTCCATAAGGCATGTGGTCAACGCGAAAAGTTGGGACATCATTAATGATTACTCCGCCAACATTTAATTTGTCAAAAGCAAAATTCATTTGGTCTATTTGATTAGTGAAAACTCCTGCTTGTAAACCATATTTACTATTGTTTATTTCATCTGTAGCTTTTTTGAAATCGGTGAATTTTTCAAGAGTAACAACAGGTCCGAAAACTTCCTGTGAGCAAACTTTCATATAATTATTTGTGTTTGTTAGAACAGTTGGTTCATAAAAGCTTCCTTTTCTTTTACCACCACAAAGAATTTCTGCTCTGTTTCCTACAGCTTCAGCTATCCAATTTTCAACACGAACAGCATTTTCTTCATCAATCATAACCGAAATGTCTGTTTCTTGTTTCAAAGGATTTCCAACTTTTAGCTTCCGAACGTCATTAATAAGTTTTTCAGCAAAATCATTAAAAACTTTATCATCAACATAAATTCGTTGAGTGTGAATGCAAACTTGACCTGAATAAGCAAAGCCACCGACAAGGCATTTTTTTACTGCATTTTCAATATTGGTACTTGAACAAATAATAGCACCGGCATTTCCACCAAGCTCCAAAACAATTTTTTTCTTTCCTGCGTTTTGTTTCATTTTCCAGCCAACTTCGGGCGAGCCTGTAAAAGTCAATAATTTGATTCGTTCGTCGGTAACAAGTAGGTTACCAGTTTTTCTATCCATCGGAAGAATTGACACAGCTCCTTTTGGAAGTTCTGTTTTATCAATAATTTTAGCTAATTCAAGAGTAGAAAGTGGTGTTGAAGAAGATGGTTTTATAATTATTGGACATCCTGCTGCAATTGCAGGTGCTATTTTATGAACAGCAAGATTCATTGGGAAATTAAAAGGAGAAATTCCTGCAATTAGACCTATAGGAAAATATTTTATAATTCCTTCCTTTCCCTTGCCTGCTGATGTCCAGTCAATGCTGATGTATTCCTTTGGTAAGCGTTTTGATTCTTCTGCTGCAACTGTGAAAGTTTGTATTGAACGATTGATTTCGCCTAAAGAATATTTTATTGGCTTTCCCGATTCTTTACATAAAACTTCGGCTAAGTAGTTTTTTTTATTGTTGATTTCTGCTGCTATTTGCATTAAAATTTCATATCGCTTAAATGCAGGTAGATGTTTTAATTCTTCTTCAACGGATTTTGCTTTAGCAATTGCAGTTTCAAGTTCCGGTTTTCCTGCCAAATAAGTTTGAGCAAAAGTTTCATTATTATAGGGATTTTTAACTTCTAAAACATTTTTGGTTTTTAGAAAATTTCCCCCGAGATAGATTTGATAATATTTCATGATAAAAATATAATTTAGATGTCTAAAATAGATAAAATTTTGATTTTAATAATAAATTTAGTATTTTTGGTTTTGCAAAAACCTATTATTAACTAAAATTTTTATATCATGAAAAAGTTCCTACTTTTCACATTATTTTTAGTATTTATTTCCTATGTAAGTTTTTCTCAATCCACAGTTTTTTCCGATAATTTCGAAAGCGGAACAACAAGTTGGACCTTAACAGGAACGTGGGGAACATCAACTGCTCATTATTATTCTTCCAATCATGCTTTGACCGAAAGTCCAACAGGAAACTATGGCATCTCTGTTACATCTTATGCGACAATGACAAGCGGAGCCAATCTCACTTCGGCATTGTCTTCCGAATTAAAATTCTGGGCAATTTATTCTATCGAAGCTGGTTTTGATTATATGTATCTTGATGCTTCATCTGATGGTGGAACAACGTGGAACAATCTTGCTATTTATGACGATACTTCAAGTGTTTGGACGCAATACACATATTCGCTTGGTGGATATGTAGGAAATTCAAATGTTAAAATTAGATTTCGTTTTATCAGCGATGGAGCTGTTGAATTTGACGGAATGTATATTGATGATTTCATGATAACTGCAGACACTGTTGATAATGCAGCACCATTAATTCTACACACACCACCTGTATTTCATCAAGGAACCCTTGGTGCTTACACTGCTAATTCCAGTATTATTGACATCTCCGGTATTTCAGTTGCAGAGATAATTTATAGAGTTGATGGAGGAGTTTTTGATACTATAAATGGAGTAAACACAACAGGAAATGCTTTTCAATTTATAATACCTCAACAACAACCCGGAGCATCTGTAGATTATTATATTCACGCTGTTGATAGTTCTACTCTTGCAAATACTTCATCAACTGATACATTCAATTATATTTCGGGAACTTATGTAAGCTTTGATAACGGAAATGTTGATTTTGTTGATTCTATTAGTCCATCTACCGGAGCTGCTGAGAGAATCACTTTGCAAGGTCCTACTCAGCTTGTAACGATGCTGATTAGAAATTATACAGACGTAAATCGCCCCAATGATAGTATGCTTGTACATGTTTGGAGTAACTCATATGGTTTGCCGGGAACGGATTTAATAACTCCTTTTAAAGTGTTTCCATCTGCAACTCTTCAAAATACAAGTCCAATGACAGTAATTGACCTTAGGCAGTACTCAACTCAATTATCAAATTTAACAGGTGATATATTTATTGGATATACTGTTCCTGTCGGTGGTTGCTGGACAACTATAACACAGCCGGGAACTTATAACAGGTCTTATAAATATTCCGGTTCTGTATGGTCAGCAGCAACAGGAACAGGTGGAAGTTCCGATTTTCATTTTAGGGCAGTTACCGGTGGAATTATTGGTGCGCCCGTAGCAGATTTTGTTTTCGATACAACTAATACACCTCTTATAGCTTTTACTGATTCATCGTCTGACAATCCTACAAGCTGGATGTGGAATTTTAACGATGGCAGCCCAGCAATTACTTTGCAAAATCCAACACATACTTTTACATATAACGGAAATTTTAATGTTTGTTTAACAGTTACAAATGCCATAGGCAGTGATTCTATTTGTAAGATGGTGGCAATAAATTCATATCTTCCTCCCGTTGCTAATTTCAGTTTTGATACTATCGGAGACCCTTCAGTTACTTTTACCGATATTTCAACAAATACTCCTACAAGCTGGTTATGGGATTTTGATGATGGAGGAATAACAAGCACTTTGCAAAATCCATCTCACATTTTTCCTGCTGTCGGTGGAACTTACAATGTTTGCCTAACAGCATCTTCGGCAAATGGAAGCAGTTCGCCATTTTGCCAAAATGTTGTTCTTTCTGTTGGTGCAGGAATAGAAAATATTAGTGGAGGGAAGAGTATTAATATTTATCCAAATCCATTAACCAATAAATCTTTTATAGAGCTTAATAACTGTAAATTGGAAAATGTTTTGTTTAATTTATATAATATTAGAGGAGAACTTATTGATGCCGATTATTCAGTTATGGAAAATGGCATTCAAATTTCAAAAGGACAATTATCAAAAGGAGTTTATGTTTTTAAAATAATTGTAAACGACAAAATATTTTATTCCGGAAATCTTATTGTTCAATAAAAAATTTGAAAAATACTAAACAATTTATTTTGGCTCAAAAGCCTCTATAATTATGTCATCAACATAGATTGTGTCTTTTCCTCTATGCCAAACATAAATTACTAAATTATCTTCAGTTGAGCGTACTTCAGGGCTTAAATAGTCTAAGCTTATTTTGTTCCAATCATTATATTTTATGTCTTCCGGTTTTATGCCAGCAGTCCTATATTTATAAATTTTGTCTTTGTGGTTAAATGTTGCAACCAACAAAGGAGGTTCTTGCTTATAAGCTTCGGGGAGAAAAACAAAAACATTGGAACGTATCCAAACGTGAGATTTTTTTGTAAGGTCTTTGTATTTTATATTTATGCCGGGAGAAAAAGAAATTATATCATTTAATAAAAGTGCCCCTTCTCCTGTATAACTTTTTAAATCAGTGTTTCCATCCTTTTCAAAATTAAAATTGCAGAGCAACTTTGTGTTATAATCTTCTTCGTTTTTTAAATATTCTTCACCATCGCTTGAGCGTTCAACCAAAAGCAATTTTTTATCTTTTTCGCTTACGCTTGTTTTGCCGAAAATTGCAAAATAATATTCTTTTGTCATCCTTGTTTTGCTTATAACATTTGTAATAAATTGCCATGATTGGAAAAGGTTTAGAACAATAAGCATGGAAAAAATGGAGATAAAAATAATAATCGTTATTTTTTTCTTAGTGATAATATTTTCAATCAGAAAACCAAGAGGAATTGATAGAATAAGATAAGCAGGGACTAATGACCTTGAACTAAAACTTGCACCTGCATACCACCAGCAAGTCCAGCTTGAGATTATCCATAAGTCAAGTAAAAAGAATACTAAAATCGCATAAAATATTTCTTTTTTCTTTTTATAAAGATGGTAGAATCCTATTAAAGAAAAAATCATAATGGGTGTATAAATAAACCATCCTTTTCGAAAATCTAATAAGAAATTTAAAATATGTGGTGAAAGAAAATCAAATCCTTCGCCGGCGTTTGTGTAGGAATAATACAGGAATTTTCCGCTTAATAATTTCCAGTAAATTATTTGTGGTAATCCAATAATAATTACACTAACAACAATCGACAAAATATGAACAAAATTCTTTTTTATTAATTCTATCTTCTGGATTAATGTTTCTTTGTTTTTAATGTTCCAAAGAATAGGAATTAAGATACAAATAACTTCGGCGGGTCTTATTAAAATTATGAAACCACATGCAATTCCAATAAATATTGCATTTTTTAGTTTGGGAATTTTGTGCCACTTAATTGTATTCCAAATCAAAATTCCATAGAAGGCAAATAAAAAGTTGTGAGATAAAAGAGCACCTTCAAAAACATTGAGCTGGAAATAATTTGTGCCAAAAACTATTATTATCAACAACAAAGAAGTTGTTAAATCATTGAAATAATTGAGCAGAATTTTTCTGAAATAAATTAGTCCGATAATAGTAAAAATTAATGCTCCAAAAGCTATTGAATATTGGTAATGCAAGGACAAACCATCGGCAGGAAATCCAAAAGTCCCAGCCATCAGATGTGCAACAAAAAAGAAAGGAGCATAAATTATTGACATGCCCATAGAATATTTCAAAATCCAATTTCCATTTTCAAGAAGTACAGCTTGATATAAAGTTCCTGTAGGTTCATATTTAGTTAACAATTCAGTTAGCCAAGCTTGGTTAGTTAAGGCTAAATCGTGATAAATGAATTGTGCGGGCAGATATAAATAATAACCAAAAACATCCCATGTTAAAACATTAATAGGAGGGAATATGAATTTGCAAACAACAATTGCGATACAAATTATCAGAAGAATATATTGTGATAATGTCATTTTTATTTTCATAAATATTTTTTTTTATTCTGGATTATTATGATTCGCTTAATACTTCACTTAAAATTTGATTTGAGTTAATTTCTTTTATTCCCGGCAAATGAATTTGATAATACAAAATTATTTTTTCTAAAAGTTCTTTTCTTATTTTGTTTGATAAATTTATTGAGTTCATCTTCTCGTAGTTTAATAGCGATAATTCATAAAAATATTTACTTACATTTTTGTCAATAAAATTGAAATGTTTCGGTAAAATTTCTTGAAAATTTCCTTCTTGTAAATCAAAGTATTTATTAGTTTCAGAATATTTTCCATTAGGAAAAATTCCAAGATATTTGGTTAATTGTATTGCAAAAAGTAGATGAAAATTACTAATTTCTTCTTCAGTTGAGTCTAAAAATTTAACAGAGTTGAAAATAAAATCAAACAAATTTTTATTTGGTTCTTCTTCGCGAATTGATTTATACAAAATTTCTGTGATAAATAATGCAATAGAACTTTTGTAAATTTCAAAAGGCAATGATTTAAAATGATAAGTATTTCGGATTTCTTTTATGAAATTAATTTCCGATTTTTCTTTGTGATACACTTCCATCTCAACCAGAGTAAGAGGTTGAAGCAAATTAGATTTGATTTTTGATTTCTTTTTTCTAATACCTTTCAAAATGTAGGATTGTAAACCCAAAAGCTCAGTATAAATTTTTACAATCACACTGCTTTCGGAATATTTCACCTGATGAAAAATTATGCCTTTGGTTTTTTTTAACATATTTGATGTAAAAAAGAAAATTTAAAATTATAGAAATTTATGAATTATACGAGTTAAATATGCAATATTTGAAGAAAATAATATTTTGAAGTGTTTTGAAATAGTCGGGGCACGACTTGAAGTCGTACTCCGACTTTATAAATAATTTTGATGGAATTAAACTTTTTAAATAAAAAAGAGTCAAAGGGTAAGATTACTAATTATAAAATTTCAATAATGAAAAAACTCACTTCAACAAAATCAGGTATTAAATACTTTGTGCTATTAATTTTAATGTCATCTGTGTTAACATCATACTCTCAATGTGATGTTCAGGCAACTGCTTCTCATGATACAATTTGTGCAGGGGATTCCATCTCTTTATCTGCAACCGGAAATTGTGGTTATTTAATGAAAAATGATTTCAATAATGGGACTGTTGGAATTGGATGGTCTTATACAGGTGCAAATCCGGTAATGACAAATCCATGTGGTCCCGGACCTAATGGAATGCATGTCTGGATTGGAGCAACAGCAACTATACAAAGAACAATGACAACAAGTAATTACAATATTACTAATGGGAATTGCGTAATTAATTGGTTAATGAGATATGGTCGAGATCAAAACATTGGTAATTGCAATGCTCCTGATGCTATGTATGAAGGAGTACACTTGCAATATTCTGTTAATAATGGAGGGAGTTATCATGATTTTCCAGGACCAAATGTTCTGCCAACTGGACCAAATTGCACAACACCACCATTTATTACGACAATCCCAGGTTCAGGTGGATATTGGCAACCAGTTTCAGATTCAATAGCACAATCAAATCATGCTGCTTATTTTTGGCATAGATATTCTTGTGTCATTCCATCTATTGCAATATGTGCAAATACAAAATTCAGATGGGCTCAATTAGCTAATTCAAATGCTGGACACGATGCTTGGGGAATTGATGAAGTAGAAATTATTTGCTCAACATCAAGTCTTAATGTTTTATGGAGCACAGGGGATACAGTTTTTAATCCCGCTACAATTTATCTTCCTCCTCATCCAAATAATCTTCCTTATGATACTTGTTTTATTGTTACAATTTCTGATTCAACTTATAGTGCCTCAGATACAGTTTGTGTTCATGTAAATCCAATTCCAACAGTAAATCTTGGCATTGACACTATACTTAAATTAACCCATACAATAACACTTGATGCAGGAGCAGGTTTTACTAATTATTTGTGGAATGATAGTACTACAAATCAAAGCAAACAAATTGTTGGTTCTGTTGCTGGTGTTGGAACTCACAATTATTATGTTGATGTAACAGACTCGAATGGATGTCAAGGAAGTGATACTATCGTTGTTGAAGTAATTGACGATACAGGAATAAACTTTAAAAATCACCTTAGTTCTATTTCATTGATTCCAAACCCGGCAAATGCTCAGCTAAATATAGAGTTTCAAAATATAAAACCGGATTTTCCTGTTGAGATTGAGTTATATAATAGTATGGGTGCTTTGGTTAAAGTTGTGCATTTTAAACAAAATGAAAGTTGTGTTGATGTGAGTGATTTGCCACAAGGATTTTATATTGTTGCTGTTCAAAGTAAAGGGAAGATTCTTGTAAGGCAGAAAATTGTTATTAGTAGATGAAATAGTCGGGGCACGACTTGAAGTCGTACTCCGACTTTATTTTAATGCCCCCAATACACATAAATTATTTTTACTAACAATTCTTAAGTTAAATAATAGAAACAGGCTAATTTTAGTATTTTTGTATGGATATTAGTTTATGTAAATCTCAAAATCAAATCTCAATTTCTCATTTTTCTTTATTTAAAAATTAACAAACAATTTTCAATATGAATTTCTTGAAATTTTTTTTAAAAGATAAATTTTTAATTTTAAAAGTTCGTAATCGCTTTTCCCCAACTGTACAGATTCAGCAAAGAAAATTGTTACATTATTATCAGGATTGCGTTAAATCAAATCAATTACCAAAACTATCAGAAACGGGTTTTCGGGTATTTTCTCAGTTTGAAGAAGATGGGAAACTACTTTTTGTTGATATCACTGCTATTAAGTAATTGTTTGGCTTGATTAAATAATGATTTTAAGAAAATGAAAAAAATTTAGTTTCGCTTGTATTTTAGAATTTATGGTTTAATTGAAATAAACTGGTTGCTAAAATAGGGGTTTATGTATTGTTATAAAGAAAGTTAAAGTATGTTTTTTATTTTTACAGATAAAAATGAATAAAAAAGTGTCCGAAATGTCATTCAAGAA
>Ga0307991_1000663_pt1 | contig 24667 bp, 16 predicted proteins | sample EllFjometagen131_FD_203146 | JGI IMG/M metagenome (GOLD analysis project Ga0307991, IMG submission 203146) | Marine microbial communities from Ellis Fjord, Antarctic Ocean - #131 | ecosystem: Environmental > Aquatic > Marine > Unclassified | place: Southern Ocean | collected 2014-10-08 | reverse complement strand
TACGAAATATAAAACAAAGATCGTATCTTAGCCTAAAAGAAAACTTATTATGCATTCGGGATTTACAAAGGATCTTCAATTCTATAAGTTCAGCTTGTACGGTTTCCTGAAGAACTTACGCTTCTTTGAGCCATTTCTCTATCTGTTCTTTCTTGAGAAAGGTTTGAATTTCCTGCAGATTGGTACATTAATTACAATACGTGAAATAACAAGGAATGTACTTGAGATACCTGCCGGTGTCCTCGCTGACTCTTTTGGCCGAAGAAGAGGAGAATTAACAAATTGACAAATTAACCAATTAATTAATTAACGAATTGATGCATCAAATAGTAAATTCCTTCGTCTTTTAATTAAACTTACTATTCGTATTTTAAAAATCAACTTACCATGTTTAAAAACTATTTTCTTATAGCTGTCAGGAACATAATCCGGCAAAAGAGTTATTCATTTATAAATATTTTTGGTCTGGCAATTGGAATCACAGGTGCCTTGCTTGTTTTTATGTGGGTATATGATGAAATAACATTTGATCGTTTTCATGAAAATATTGATCAGATATACAGGGTTGAGCAGGACCAGTTTTATAATAATGAATCGTACCATGTTAATGTTACTCCATATCCTTCCGGCGAAGGATGGCAGGCAGATATCCCTGAAATAGAAACTGCTGTACGTTTTGCCTATACAGGGAGTCTGCTGATGAATTATGATTTGAAATCGTTCTATGAATCCGGAATCAGGGCTGTTGACTCTTCTGTTTTTTCAGTTTTTACTTTTCCGTTGAAATACGGAGATCCCGAAAAAGCTTTAACCCAACCATATTCTATTGTGCTGACAAAAGAAATGTCTGAGAAATTTTTTGGTGAAGAGAACTCCCTCGGCAAAATTATCAGAGTGGATAACCAATATGAATTTAAGGTCACTGGTGTGCTTGAAGAGATACCTGATAATTCCTCCTTTCAGTTTAAAGCACTTGTGCCATTCGATTTTGTAAAGACAACAGGAGGCTATTCTGATCATTGGGGAAGTAATTCTATAACAACTACCGTAAAACTTGTCAAAAATGCCGATCCTTCCCCGGTAGATGGCAAACTGACTGACGTTGTGAAATCGAATTTGGAATTTGATGAAGGGGAAGAAGAGAATTACCCGACAGAATTTATGCTGGCACCATTAAAAGATATGCACTTACATTCTTATTTTGGTTACGGACATTCCCCGGGACAAATCCAGAATGTGCTCATTTTTGCAACTATTGGGATATTTATTTTGCTAATCGCCTGTATAAATTATATGAACTTGTCAACTGCCCGGTCAGGCAGGCGTTCAAGGGAAATTGGTTTAAGAAAGGTAAGTGGTGCTTATCGTAAAAATATAATCAGCCAGTTTTTTGGAGAATCATTGATAACAACCCTGTTTGCTACATTGTTTGCCTTGATTTTAGTCGTGCTGTTATTAAATATGTTTAATCAATTGTCCGGAAAACAGATTGATATAGCATTCCTGCTTACGAAGGAATTTATTATCGGACTTATTGGTATGATCCTGTTTACAAGCCTTATTGCAGGTAGCTATCCTGCAATCTACCTCTCTTCATTTATCCCGGTAAGTGTGCTGAAGGGCGAAGAAGGAGAATATTCACACAAAGCCTGGTTAAGAAAAATTCTGGTGGTAATTCAGTTTGTTCTGTCAATATTCCTGATAACCGGGACATTTTTGGTTTATAAACAATTGAATTATATGCAGACAAGGAAGCTGGGATATGATAAGGAGCATGTAATGTATATTAGAATGTTTGGTGATATAAATAAGTCGTATGATGTTATTCGGGAAACTTTTATCCGGAATCCGGAAGTCTCCTATGTTACAGCTTCAAGTCATTTGCCAAGTAATATTGGAAGTAACTCTGGTGGAGTAGATTGGGAAGGAAAGGACCCTGAACTTACTACTTTGATAGGAATGTCTGTTATTGATTTCGATTATGTAGAAGCACTTAAGATACCAATTGTTCAGGGCAGAAGTCTGAAAAGAGAATTCCCTTCCGATTTTGCATCAGATTCCACAGGTTCTTTTTTGGTGAATGAAGAAGTTGTGAAAATTATGGGTGTTGATGATCCTGTTGGGATGCGCTTCTCATTTATGGGTATAAGCAACGGTAAAATAGCTGGTGTTATGAAAAATTTCCACTATCATTCCATGAGAAATAAGATTGAACCCCTTGCAATAATTGCAGCACATAAAGAATATTTGACATATATTATCATTCGCCTTGCTCCGGGAAATATTGATAAGGCAATAAAAAAACTTGAAACCGACTGGGCAACAGTTTTGCCCGATTATCCATTTGAATATCAATTTCTGGATGATGATTACGATGAGATGTACCGTTCAGAAAGGCGAATGGGAACACTACTTAACTATTTTACAATTACAGCAGTTATCATTGCATTACTGGGGTTATTTGGTCTTGCTTCTTTTATGGCTGAAAAACGTACACGTGAAATAGGGGTAAGGAAGGTATTCGGATCATCAGCAAAAGGAATTATTTACCTGCTGACATGGGAATTCTCCAGGCTGGTTATAATAGCAATAGTTATAGGAATTCCGCTTTCATGGTATTTCCTTCATGGTTGGTTGCAGGACTATGCATTCAGGACTGACTTAAACTGGTGGATTTTTGGACTGGCAGCAATTTTTTGTTTAGTAGTTGCATTGTTAACTGTTGGATTTCAGGCTGCAAGAGCTGCTAACAAGAATCCTGCCCAGGCACTTAGACATGAATAATTAAAGGAAGTCAAAAGTCTTTACACCATGAACTCCTTCTGAAACCTGCCGGATTTATAATTTTTAGTATTTCAGTATTTAGACTATTTTTACAGTTCATTTTTTGAACATCTTTTACTGAATGATACCAGGTAAACTACATCATAAACTCAAAAGCCTCTGGAGTGATATATTGGAGTCTGTTCGTGGTACCGAGCAGGATTTTACATCAGGTCGTATTAGCCGGGCTATTTTATTGTTATCCATACCCATGGTATTGGAAATGGTTATGGAATCTGTTTTTGCGCTGGTAGATATCTTTTTTGTTTCACGTCTTGGTCCGGGAGCAGTGGCTACTGTTGGAATAACAGAATCATTGCTAACTATAATATATGCATTAGCCGTTGGATTTGCAGTAGGTACAACCGCTCTGATTTCAAGACGTATAGGTGAGAAAAACAGTGAAGGTGCCGCAGTGGGAGCAGTTCAGGCTATTCTGGCAGGGATAATTCTGGCGCTGGTAATTGGTATTACCGGAGCAGTGTTCAGTAAGGACTTTCTACGCTTAATGGGGGCAACTCCAGATATTGTTGAATCAGGATATATGTACACCAGGATTATGCTGGGCGGCAATATTGTTATCATGCTCCTGTTTATTATCAATGCTGTATTCCGTAGTGCAGGTGATGCAGCCATTTCTATGCGTGTTCTGTGGATTGCGAATATAATAAATATTATTCTTGATCCATGCCTGATATTTGGCTGGGGACCGTTCCCTGAACTGGGTATTAAAGGAGCAGCGGTAGCAACTAATATCGGTCGTGGTCTTGCTGTGTGTTACCAGCTGTTTTTACTATTCCGTGGGCGAGGACGGGTTAAGGTATTAAGAAAACACCTGCGGTTTAATTTTAAGGTGATGGCTAAATTGGTTCGCCTTTCTCTTGGCGGTATCGGGCAAAATATTATTGCAACTTCAAGCTGGATAGGTATGGTGCGTATAATAGCTATTTTTGGGAGCAATGTTCTTGCAGGTTATACTATCGCTATCCGGATTATACTTTTTGCAATGCTTCCGGCATGGGGGCTGGGAAATGCTGCAGCTACTCTTGTTGGCCAGAATCTGGGTGCTAATAAGCCCGCCAGGGCGGAACGATCAGTTTGGTTAGCCGGTTATGCTAATATGATCTTTCTGGGGTTAATTGCTCTGTTCCTGATTATTAATCCCGCTTTTTTTATAAAACTCTTTATAGAGAATGAGCAGGTGATCAACTCAGGTGCTACCTGTCTGCGGATCGTAAGCTACGGTTTTCTTTTTTACGGTATGGGAATGATTGTTATACAAGCCCTTAATGGAGCAGGTGATACAATGACACCAACAAAAATCAACTTATTTTGTTTCTGGATGTTAGAAATACCACTTGCCTATTTGTTAGCTATCACAATCGGTATGCAGGAAAAAGGTGTCTATATCTCAATTGTTGTTTCTGAATCGATTATGACACTGGCAGGATTGTATTTCTTCAGGCTTGGAAAATGGAAGTTGAAGAAGGTTTAAGGAAGAGCAAAGTGCAGAGGGCAGAGAGCAAAGTGTGAAGAAAAGAAGATGAGGTGATGAGGAGATGAGGTGAAGAGGAGATGAGGTGATGAGGAAATGAGGTGAAGAGGGTAATTTGAAAATTATTATATCACAGGATATGTACACAGAAGTTATTGCAGAAAAATTATCATTAAAAGAGAAGCAGGTTACTAATACCTTAAAGCTGCTTGAAGATGGTGCGACTATTCCATTTATAAGTCGTTACCGGAAAGAAGTGACCGGCAGCCTGGATGAGCTTCAGATTGCTGAAATTCAGAATGAACATAAAAGACTGAAGGAACTTGATGAGCGGAGGGAGACAATACTAAAATCAATTGATGAGCAGGAGAAGCTAACTCCCGAATTGAAAGAGAAAATTAAAAATACTGCTTCTCTTCATGAACTTGAAGATATTTACCTTCCATACAAACCGAAACGGAAAACACGTGCCTCCATTGCAAAAGAAAAAGAGCTTGAGCCTCTGGCAAAAATCCTGATGAGTCAAAAGGAACACGATGTGGAAAATAAAGCGTCACAGTTTATTACTAAAGAGGTACCCGGAATAGAAGACGCGCTTCAGGGAGCCAGGGATATTGTTGCTGAGTGGATTAGTGAGGACGGGAAAGCAAGAAAACAATTGCGTTGGCTTTTTGAGCAATGGTCGGTAATAGAAAGTAAAGTAATAAAAGGAAAAGAGGAGGAGGGAGATAAATACAGCGATTATTTCGAAAGTAATGAATCACTCTCTCGTTGTGTTTCTCATAGGTTACTGGCAATTCTTAGAGGAGAACAGGAAGGATTTCTACGTGTTTCAATACGCCCAGACCAGGATAAAGCACTGGAAATATTGAACAGGAATTTTGTTACAGGTGATAATAATTCATCACGCCATGTTAAACATGCAGCGGAAGATTCTTATAAACGCCTTATTGCACCATCCCTTGAGACTGAATCGCGTAACCTTGCAAAAGAGAAAGCTGATACAGAGGCTATTCGTGTTTTTGCTGAGAACCTGCGTCAGTTATTACTTGCACCTCCCTTAGGACAGAAAAATGTGCTTGCTATTGATCCGGGTTTCCGGTCAGGGTGTAAGGTTGTTTGTCTTGATAAACAGGGAGCACTTTTGCATAATGAGAATATTTATCCACACCCGCCTCAGAAAGAAACAAAACTGGCTGCTAAAAAGATCGCCTCACTTGTGAATGCATATAAAATTGAAGCTATTGCAATTGGTAACGGAACAGCCAGTCGTGAAACTGAGTATTTTATAAAAAATCTGAAATACGATAGGAAAGTTCAAGTATTTGTTGTTAGTGAAAACGGAGCATCAATTTATTCGGCATCTTCCATAGCACGTGAAGAATTTCCTGAATTTGATGTTACTGTACGAGGAGCAGTATCAATTGGTCGCCGGTTAATGGATCCATTGGCAGAGTTGGTAAAAATTGAACCGAAATCTATCGGTGTTGGTCAATACCAGCATGATGTTGACCAGGGGAAACTGAAAGAAGGTCTGGATCGCGTGGTTGAAAGCTGTGTAAACATGGTAGGGGTGGAGGTGAATACTGCCAGTAAACATTTGTTAACTTATGTGAGCGGGTTGGGACCACAGCTGGCTCAAAATATTGTTGATTATCGTACAAAAAATGGTCCCTATAATACACGAAGCGAATTGATAAAAGTAAAAAGGATGGGGGAGAAGGCCTATCAGCAAGCTGCCGGGTTTCTGAGAATTTCAAACGGAAAAAACACTCTTGATAATACTGCTGTGCATCCGGAGAGTTATAGTGTAGTTGAATCAATGGCAAGGGATCAAAATTGCAAAGTAGAAGAACTTGTGGCTGATAAGGAGCGAATTTCATTAATTGACCTGAAAAAATATCATACAGAGGAAACAGGAATGCCTACATTGAAAGATATTAGTGAGGAATTACTAAAACCCGGACGTGACCCAAGGGAAATAATTAAAGTATTTGAGTTTGATTCCCGCGTTAAAAATATAAGCGACCTTCAGGAGGGAATGATACTCCCGGGGATCGTAACCAATATCACTAATTTTGGCGCTTTTGTTGATGTAGGGGTGAAGCAGGATGGACTGGTGCATATTTCCAATTTGAAAAATGAATTTGTAAAAAACCCTGCTGATGTGGTTAAATTGCATCAGCATGTTAAAGTGAAGGTGCTACAGGTTGATGAAACCAGAAATAGAATACAATTGTCAATGAAAGATATGGAAGAATAATAAAAATTATTAATTTTAACTTTTCGACTTATTAATCATTAATTTCAAAAACTATGTTAAATAAGAGAAATTTTCCTGGTGCTGCATCTTTAATAGTGGCAGTCATCCTATTAGTATCATGTTCACGAACGAAACAAACAAATAAAATGAAACCTCCGATTGCAGAAAAGGTTAAAAAGGAACTAACCTTACACAATGATACCCGTATTGATAATTATTTCTGGATGCGTTTGACAGACGAACAAAAGAATGCTAATGAACCGGACGAGCAAACCAAAAAGGTTCTTGATTATCTGAAAGCGGAAAAAGCATACACAGATGCCGTAATGAAACATACTGAAGATTTTCAGCAGGAATTATATGATGAGATTGTAGGACGTATCAAACAGGATGATGAATCTGTACCATACCTGGATAACGGGTATTATTATTATACAAGATACGAAGAAGGGAAGGAGTATCCCCTGTATTGCAGGAAGGAGAAATTCCTGGAGGCTGAAGAACAGATTATGCTTAATGTGAATGAACTGGCTGAAGGATATGAATATTTCAGTGCAACAGGCCTGAGAGTTAGTCCTGATAATAAGCTTCTTGCCTATGGAACTGATACTGTCAGTCGCAGACGATACACAATATATTTTAAAAACCTTGAAACAGGCGAATTACTTGATGACCAGATTCCGAATACAACGGGAGGTTCAGTATGGGCTAATGATAATCACACAGTTTTCTATACTGTAAAAAACAGGGAAACGCTTCGGTCAGAATGGATAAAAAATCATAAACTTGGGAATGATCCTGCCGGGGATAGGGAGGTATTTCAAGAAACAGATACAGAGTTCAGTGTTGGTGTTGGGAAAACAAAAAGCAAGAAGTACCTGCTGATATATTCCCGCCAGACATTGTCTTCTGAAGTACGTTTCCTTGATGCAAATGACCCGGACGGTGAATTTTATATTATACAACAACGTGAGAAAGACCTTGAATATGGTGTTAATCATTATGATGATTATTTTTATATCCGTACCAATAAGGACGGAGCTAAGAATTTTAAGCTCATTAAAACCCCGGTAGATAATCCCGGAATGGAGAACTGGGTAGATGTGATCCCTCATCGTGAAAACGTGTTACTACAAGATGTAGAAATATTTAACGATTATCTTGTGCTTAACGAAAGGATCAGCGGACTTTTGAATTTAAGAATAATACCGTGGGGTGATTCACATGAATATTATATTGATTTTGGAGAGGAAACATATACAGCCCGGATTTCAGTAAATACTGAATTTGATAGTAAAATTCTGAGGTACGGATATTCTTCACTTACAACTCCATATTCCACATTTGACTTTAACATGGAAACACAGGAAAAAACGTTAATGAAAGAGGAAGAAGTATTGGGTGGTTTTGATAAAAATAATTATGAAGCAAAACGTTTGTGGGCAACTGCTGATGATGGAACAAAAGTACCAATATCACTGGTTTACAAGAAACCAATAAACCTGGATGGAACCAACCCTCTTCTGTTATCTGCATACGGCTCTTATGGTTATTCACGTGATCCGTATTTCGGTTCCGACCGGCTTAGTCTGCTGGATCGTGGTTTTATTTTTGCCATTGCTCATATTCGCGGAGGCAGTGAAATGGGAAGATGGTGGTATGAGGATGGTAAACTGCTTAAAAAGAAAAACACCTTTACCGATTTTAATGATTGTGCAGAGTATTTGATAGAGACAGGATACACGAGTCCCGATAAATTATTCGCAATAGGAGGCAGTGCCGGCGGGTTGCTTATGGGTGCTATTGTTAATATGCAGCCCGAATTGTATAAAGGAGTGGTTGCTGCAGTGCCTTTTGTTGACGTGGTAACAACAATGCTGGATGAATCTATTCCTCTGACAACAGGAGAATTTGATGAGTGGGGAGATCCAAAGGAGAAAGAGTATTACGATTATATGTTATCCTACTCGCCTTATGACAATGTATCTACTCAAAAATATCCTAACATGCTTGTTACAACCGGGTTATGGGACTCGCAGGTTCAGTACTGGGAACCAGCCAAATGGGTTGCGAAGCTCAGGGATAAAAAAACTGATGATAACCTGCTTCTGTTGCATATCAACATGGAGGCAGGTCATGGAGGAGCCTCGGGGAGGTTTAAAAGATACAAAGAAACAGCCCTGGAATATGCTTTTATGCTTGACCTGGTAGAGGAGTAAGAAGTAGTTGAAGATGAGAAGATGGGAAGATGAGAAGATGGGAAGATGAGAAAATGAGAGAAAATATGATGGGAGGGTATGAGTATATTTATTTAAATAACCAAAATGGAGATCATTAAAAATCATCGTGAGCTTAAAGTGTATCAAAAAGCTTTTGAAAAAGCAATGCGAATTTTTGAAATCACTAAAGAATTCCCAAAGGAAGAAACTTATTCTTTGACAGATCAGATAAGAAGATCGTCAAGGTCAGTTTGCAGTAACATTTCGGAAGCTTTCCGTCGAAGAAAATATCCAAAATCTTTTTCCTCGAAACTCAATGAAAGTGAAGCTGAAGCAGCAGAAACACAAAATTGGCTGGATTTTGCTTTGGCATGTCATTATATTGTTGAAGAAATACACGCTGAAATTTGTAAATCTTACGAAGAAATTATTGGTATGTTAGTAAATATGCAAAAACATCCGGAGAAATGGAAAATTTGAATTCCCAGTTTCTCATCTTCTCACCTTCTCATCTTCTTAAATCCTATAAGGTTCCCTATATTCTTTAGTCCTAAGTTTATTTGCTTCAGGATCGTTTTTGAATTCTTCCTTCTCAGGATCCCAATCGAGTGGTCTTCCCAGCTGGTAGGCAATATTCGCAATATTAACAATAGTGGCAGTACGGTGTCCAATCTCCACATCACATATAGGTTTAGTTCTGTTCCGTATTGCCTGTGTCCAATCTGAATAATGATTACTGCTTCTGTACAGTTTAGTGTCATTATCTTCAAGGTGTTTATACACAATATTTTCAGGCTTGGACTCCAGGAAACTACGGCTTATATCAAGTGTCCCTTCACTGCCAATAAACCGTACAGCCCATCCACGCTTAAAATCTTCATGAAACATTTCTACCCCGCTTTGATAGATAAACTTAAGACCTCTTACAGCTTTTTTGTCAGCAGGAGGTATAAGTTTTACCGGTCCGCTGTTATCCATTCCCAGTCCCCACTGTGCAATATCGAACATATGAACACCCCAGTCGGAGAGGATACCTCCCCCGTATTCACGATAATTCCGCCACATGGGATAGTGAGTTTGTTCTACCGGTGGTGATAGAATTTCGTGATATGGACGTTTTGGTGCAGGTCCGAGCCAGAGATCCCAGTTAAGATAACCGGGAGTTGTTTCACCTGGAAGATCACATGCAATTGCCGGGTCTCCAACATTCACAAGTATCTTTTTTATATCACCAAGATAATTATTTCTGACCAGTTCACAGGCATGACGGAATGTCCACCACGATCGTTGCATATTTCCGGTTTGGAAAACACGATTATATTTACGGGTAGCTTCCACCATCGCTCTGCCTTCTTTAATTGTATGAGCCATAGGTTTTTCACAATATACATCCTTGCCGGCTTTCATGGCAGCAATAGAAATAATTGCGTGCCAGTGATCGGGGGTAGCTACAACTACAGCATCGATATCGGGTTGTGCAATCAGTTCTTCATATTTTTCAAAAGTTTTACATCCATTGTATTTATCTATTCCTGTATTAGCTGCATAAAATAAGTCTGCCTTTTTCCTGAATTGCTCGAGTTTCTGACTGTCAACATCGCAACAGGCAGTGACCTGAACATCGGACAATTCAGCAAATCGTTCAAACAATTCCTTTGCCTGAATCCCGGTACCAATAAACCCAAGATTGATCTTATCACCCGGCGATACATATTTCTTACCTCCCAGAACTTTTCGGGGAACAAGGGTGAAAGCGCCGGCTGCAACAGTTGAACTAAGGAGAAAATTTCTGCGTGTGATCGGGTTGGATTGTTTTTTGTTTTTCATAACAAGGATTTTCAAAAGTTATTATTCAAGAGATAAGTGTACTGTTTATAACAATGTGGATTAATATACAAAGAATTCATGAAACGGTTTAAGAATAAAAAAAGATATGTATGTTTACAAATTCGCAAACGTTATCTTCAAGCAGGAAAACCTAGAAAGATTTAATCGTTGTTCCTTGTTCTTAAATCAAATAAAGGAGACAATATACCAGGAGATAATAAAAGCTTACAGTTTGTAATATTATGTTTATATGAATAAATCAAAGAAAAGTGCAGGGATCTTTCAGCGGATGTTGAATTGGACAGAACGAGTTGGTAACGCTTTGCCGCATCCGGCCACGCTTTTTGCACTATTTGCCCTGGCTGCACTTGTATTTTCAGCTATAGGTCATGTATTGGGATGGGAGGTTGTCCATCCGGGTACCAAAGAAATTGTCAGACCGGTTAATCTTTTATCGCAGTATGGTTTTCACCGTATTCTGCTTGAAATGGTGGATAATTTTACGGGATTTGCACCCCTGGGAATTGTCTTGGTAGCTATGCTCGGTATCGGTATTGCAGAACAGAGCGGACTGATAAATGCTGTTATCCGGATGATGGTATTGAATTCTCACAGGCGTCTGCTGACATTTGTAATTGTTTTTACCGGTATATTATCAAATGTTGCATCGGATGTTGGATATGTTTTGCTAATACCGCTTGCCGGTGTGATTTTTCTGGCTGTGGGCAGACACCCTGTTGCAGGTATGGCAGCTGCTTTTGCCGGTGTATCAGGTGGATTCAGTGCCAATTTGGTTTTAGGAACCGTTGACCCTTTGCTTGCCGGATTGTCTCAGGAAGCAGCCAGGATCCTTGATCCTGCATATGAAGTGAATCCTACTGCCAATTACTTCTTTATGGTGGCATCCACATTTGTCATTGCCTTTACAGGCACGTTTATCACTGAAAGAGTTGTGGAACCCAGGCTGGGTAAATATACCGGTGATACCGAAGAAAAAGAAAATTCCTTCGATAAACTTTCAAAAGCAGAGAGAAAAGGATTACTGATTGCTTTGCTCACTCTGATAGCCATCATATTCATAACTATTATCGGGATCATTCCTGAAGATGGTTTCTTCAGAGGAAGTGACGGAGGAATGCTTAGTTCACCACTGATCCGCGGAGTGGTCGCTATGTTGTTTGTTACTGCCGGTGCAACAGGACTCGCGTATGGTATCACCACGGGGGCCTTTAAAAATGATGCGGATGTTATGAAAGGAATGGCTGCTTCCATGAAAACACTGGCTACTTACCTTGTCCTGGTATTTTTTGCAGCTCAGTTTGTGGCTTATTTTAAGTGGAGCAACCTTGGAATAATCCTGGCTGTTAAGGGAGCCAATCTCCTGATGTCTGCCGACATCGGGCTTATTCCTTTGATGATCCTTTTCATCCTGCTTGCTGCCACTATTAATATGCTAATGGGAAGTGCGTCAGCAAAATGGGCTATCATTGCACCAATTTTTATTCCTATGTTTATGATCATGGGTTATTCGCCGGAATTGTCTCAGGTTGTGTATCGTATCGGTGATAGTGTGACCAATGTGATCTCTCCTATGATGAGTTTCTTTGCTCTGATCATTGCTTTTGTCCAGAAATATGATCCAAAAGCTGGTATTGGAACTATAATTGCTGCTATGGTCCCTTATTCCATTGCTTTCCTGGTCATTTGGATTTTGCTTTTAGTGGTTTGGCTGACTTTAGGTATACCGCTTGGCCCGGATGCTGGAATTCATTATATACTGCCTAATTAAAAACAACGAGAATATCATGTTTACGACTCACCGTACTTTTACCTGAAGCGTAAAGGTTCTCAGGGGCTCAACCTCTTTTTCCCAGGATCTGTGATAGACCAGTTTCAAAGTACCATTACCAGCGCTTTGGGCATTGAAGTGGAACGTTTCCGTGCCACCTTTACCTGAAGAAGGATGATTACTTGTGTCAGATGATTTAAATTCCGCTTTTCCCTTTTGCTGCAGGATAGAATCATTGCATTCGATCACTTCCCATTGATATCCGGTAGTTGGATTGGATTCCAGAATGATGACCAGAGTTTGACCTTTTTTGAGTTCAACCTGGCTACCGCTGACACTCGCGATCACTTTTACCTCTTTTGATGTACTGCAGCCAATCGCCAGAATCAAGACAGTAAGTAATAACACGATTGCATTTATGCGTAATTCGGAATTTTTTAACATAATTGACATCTTTGTAGTGATATTTGTCATTAACCCGATACTTATTCTAAAAGTAGTTCCTTGACATTCTTGCGAGTCATATGCCCCGAGATGGCTTTGTATGCCTAACGCATAATTTACAGCAAATTACTATATAATTCAAAGAAAACAATAAAAAGAAATTTAATATTTTACGCTTTGATCTTTTTTCTTTCTGATTAATTTGTGAACCTGAACGAAGTGAAGCTCACCGAAAGTAATTAATCAGGTTAAGTCTTTTCAAAATATCAGATTAAAGAAAATACTTATTCAGGTTTTACAGGAATGGAGGAAAAGTTACCACCGGTTAATATTTAGAGCCTTTATAAAAATATGCAGGTACCCCTCTGATACCTGGATCAGCTTTAAAAAGTCCACCCCTGTATGGGTATTTTTCCATTTCATCCTGCGGTATTCCCTGACTTGCAGTGGTAATAAACAGTGTTTCAAGATTTTCTCCACCGAATGCACATGAAGTGACATTTAATACCGGCACATCGATTTTGTAAATTAATTCTCCATTATTAGGGTCCCAGCATCCCACAGCAGATCCTCCCCAGAGTGCAATCCATAAATTGCCTTTGGAATCAATAGTCATTCCGTCAGGATGGCCCATATCCGGAGGAATTACAACAGCATCCTTAGTAAAAGATATTTTTCCGGTTGTTAATTCATAATCATACTCTTTTACTTTCCCGGTGGGAGTATCGATATAGTACATTCTTGTATTGTCTAATGACCAGACAATACCATTTGAAATGCTTACACTATCAATCTTTTTTTCAATAGTTCCATTATTGTTAAGGCAATAAAGGGCACCCTCTTTCTGTTTGCCGGTCAGAGACATAGTTCCTGCCCACAGTCTTCCTGCAGGGTCACATTTCCCATCATTAAAACGTATTTCAGAACTGTTCTCAGCAGGATTTACTATAAATGAAATTGAATCGGTTATAGTGTTATAGTGATATATCCCATCTTCAAGTGCAACAATCAGACCGCCTTTTTCCTGAATTGCTCGAGTTTCTGACTGTCAACATCGCAACAGGCAGTGACCTGAACATCGGACAATTTAGCAAATCGTTCAAATAACACCTTTGCCTGAATACCGGTACCAATAAAACCAAGGTTGATCTTATCACTTAGTGACACATATTTTTCACCTCCCATAACTTTTCGGGGCACAAGGGTGAAAGCACCGGCAGCTATTGTAGAACTAAGCAGAAAACTTCTGCGTGTGATCGGGTTGGATTGTTTTTTTTGTTTAATAAGAAGTATTTTAAAAAGTTATTATTCATGAGTTAAATGTACGGTTTTTAAAATGCGGATTAATATAATCATAACCAGGAATATCAGGGATAATAAAGATGCTGTTCTTCCGGTAATGACGCCGGAAACTTTCCTGAAAATAAATAAGCAAACCGCAATGAGTCAATCGAAGATTAGACCCCTTTCTTTCTCGTTCTTTTGAATACTACATACGCTATCAACAGTAAGACTGTTGCAGCGATAACGATCCACCAGAGAAATTGTTTTTGGGGAATTACCGTGATCGTCTTGAACCCTTTATAGATAACCGGAGCCTGAGAGAAATTGTAAAAACCGAATTTACCGTTTTTATATGTGTTATCCTTAAGTTGTTTGCTAAAAATGGTTTTCTCTCCCTCATTGATTGTTAGGGTAAATGAACCGGGATCGAATTTCAGGATGAATCCGTATTCCTTTTCGAACTCCCATTCTTCAGTCTCCTCATGATAAAGAAGGGTGACTTTTCCTTCAGTGCCTTCTGTATTCCAGAGATCTTTACCATCGAATGGTTGTGAAGCTTCCAGAAAACCTGACTCCGGGCCTGAATAATCTGCAGTTACAGCTTTGATGCTTATTCCCTGTTTTGCCAGGCCGCATACTCCGTCATTCTGTGTAGCCTTTTTCCAATCAAGCAGGTAGAAATGTCCGGGATCCTGATAACCGAAAACAAAACCTACAAGGTCATCATCACCATTTGCTTTCATAAGCCATGATCCTTCTATGGTGGTACTTATAACATCAATATCACTTACCAGGATCGTTGGATCTCCGTTGATCTTCTGTGTGGCCCACTGGTTATTGTTGCTCAATTCCCATGTCCCGCGTCCCTGTCCGTTGGCAGGATAATGATAGATCACTTCCTTCCATCCGCTCAGGTCGACCCATTTTTCAATACGTTCCGCCTCTTTACCACAACCTTGGGAAGCCAATATTGCTATTGCCAGACTGATTTTAAATACATATCTCATAGTTATTCTTTTTAATTTGTAATACAATATATAACATATTATTTATTTTGGTATAATAACCACGTCATTATTCAATCACCCAAACCTTCATCATAACCCTTTTTATACTCTTCCTTTGCTTTTTTAAATGTATTTTTAATCGATCCCCAGACGTTTGCGGTTTCTTCCCCAATAACTTCCCATGTATTTCCATCGGATTCTTTGACTCTTGAAATTTTTTTCCGAATAATATTCCGTTTGTTACGAATATCCTTCATTTTTTCCTCATACTTCTGTTTTGTTTCTGTATCTGCATTTTTCATGCTGACATCCAATGCTTCCAGATAAGTATTCAGTCTTTCAAACTGTGCTTCAAGTGTTCTTATATATTGCAATTTTCTGTTAATCATTCCTCTAACTTTTAACTTCTGAGTAATTCAGGAAGTGTAACGGAGTTAAGCACACAGCAGGTAATTGGCCATGTTAGGCCTTTTTTTCAGGATCTTCTTCAGAAAACTTTTTGAATGTGTCATTTATGGCCTTAGTAAAATTTGTAAGACTATCTTCAATACTCTTTTTGACTGAGCCAAGAGCATCTTCATTTGCCTCGCGAAAATCTCTGGCTTTTTGCTGAATTGATTCTTTTTTTGCGCGCAATTCATCAGCTTTTTCTGTGTATTTTGCTTTTACATCAGTTGTTGCATTTTCTGCTTTTTCTTCCAGTTTCCGGATTTCGGCATCCCATTTTTTTAACCTGGCTGCCAGTTTGTCGATATATTCTTCTCTGTTTCCCATAATATATATATTTAATTATTAACTATCAGGTTGTTTTATTCCTCTAATTTCTGTAATAAACGTGAGATATGCAAGAAATGTAAAAAAACAGATTAAAGAAAATACTTATTCAGGTTTTACAGGAATGGAGGAAAAGTTACCACCGGTTAATATTTAGAGCCTTTATAAAAATATGCAGGTACCCCTCTGATACCTGGATCAGCTTTAAAAAGTCCACCCCTGTATGGGTATTTTTCCATTTCATCCTGCGGTATTCCCTGACTTGCAGTGGTAATAAACAGTGTTTCAAGATTTTCTCCACCGAATGCACATGAAGTGACATTTAATACCGGCACATCGATTTTGTAAATTAATTCTCCATTATTAGGGTCCCAGCATCCCACAGCAGATCCTCCCCAGAGTGCAATCCATAAATTGCCTTTGGAATCAATAGTCATTCCGTCAGGATGGCCCATATCCGGAGGAATTACAACAGCATCCTTAGTAAAAGATATTTTTCCGGTTGTTAATTCATAATCATACTCTTTTACTTTCCCGGTGGGAGTATCGATATAGTACATTCTTGTATTGTCTAATGACCAGACAATACCATTTGAAATGCTTACACTATCAATCTTTTTTTCAATAGTTCCATTATTGTTAAGGCAATAAAGGGCACCCTCTTTCTGTTTGCCGGTCAGAGACATAGTTCCTGCCCACAGTCTTCCTGCAGGGTCACATTTCCCATCATTAAAACGTATTTCAGAACTGTTCTCAGCAGGATTTACTATAAATGAAATTGAATCGGTTATAGTGTTATAATGATATATCCCATCTTCAAGTGCAATAATCAGACCGCCTTTTTCTGAAGGGACGACAGTACCGATTCTTTTGTTCAAATAAAACTGCTTATCTTCAGCAGATACGGGGTTGAATTTATGAAGGATGCCTTTTTCAATATCTATCCAGTAGAGTAGTTTTTCCTTTTGGTTCCATATTGCACCTTCACCCAGGGTGGCTTTTGCATCCAGGGTCAATTCAGCCTTTATTATTTCAGGTTTTTGAGGGGTACATGATGTTAACAGGAACATAATAAGAAGGGGTATAGTCAATTGTATGGGGCTATTCATTATGGTACTGCTTTTTCCTATACTTCTTCCTTTGTATCCTTTTATATTTTTCAGTAGCTTTTAACGCTTAAATAACTTACACTGAACTTTATTATTAATCTTTACAAAATACAATCCCGCAGGAAGATGTGAAACATCAAGTGAGGAATTCCTTGATATTGTTTTCTGATATACTACAGCACCTGTTACAGAAATAAACTGTACCATGGATTCTGTTTCAGTTCCGGTTATATATAGGATATCAGTTACCGGGTTAGGGTAAATTGATATTTTATCTTTAGTGAGAATTAATTCTTTACGTTCAGTGGCAACCTTAAAACTAACATACAAGGAGCCGTCTTCAGTAATGTCATTTTCTGTGTATGTAAAATCATTGCCCGACTGTACCAGATCATCGAATATAGCATCACCATTATAGCTCACAGAATCTATTTCGTAACCGTCATCTGGTGTAATTGTAAATACCAGGTTGTCACCTTGTATAATGGATGTATCGGCAGGAGATACAGTACCATTTGACTCTGCTGTAGCGGAAACTGAAAATAGCTGACTTTTAAAATACATATAGTCGATATACAATCTGCTTCCTTTAATAGTAGTATCAGATTCTAACCAATTATTACGCCATTTTGATGATGCAAGTGTCAGAACCATTGAATCTGCTTCAACAGAATTTCCCCAGGCATTGTCGAGGTCATATGGTATTTCAAATATTGTATAAGTGTCTGTTGGCAACAATATATCCCAGTGATTATACACCTCGATGCTATCTTTATCAAAACATAGACTAACCTCTGCGGTATCTATCACTCCTGCCGCAGGTATGTATATGTAATAAAAGACTAAAGTATCCTTGCGTGTTTGAACAGGTAAGCCCCCGATAATTCTTGGTTCATGATTATCAGGAGATACTTCTACCCAATCCCTTTTTCCCCACAGGTTTAATTCGTTATCCATGTCAATTTCATCATTATCATCGTCCCACCTTACATTTTGGGTGGTCATTTTCAGGGCAAAGTTGCCACTGTAAGCATCATCTGATTTTTCGCAAAGTGCTCTTATATATTTCATTTCTACCGTGTAATCCTGAGTTTTGCTTGCCCAGCTTTCAAAACTATTATCAGGCAATTGTAAATTATTAGTACCACCACTGAACCTTACGTTATCGAAAAACACTTCATTCCCGTCTGTTCCTATTTCTTCAACGAGTATATCAATGGGTACGATTGCAAACATTAGACTGTCCGGTGTTTCCGTATAGGCAGATAGGGAAAAGGTGGTGTCTTTGTAAGTAAGTTGTGTTCCTCCTACTTTAAAATTATCAGTGGTTATCTGGCTGCCACCGCTGGATAACCATACCCATATTGTTGAAGAATCGCCTGATGCCATATTGCATTTGTACGAGATAGTAATCTGATCAGGGTCATCGGCAAAAGGGATACCTCCTCCCGGGCCTTCATCTTCTAACTGTCCGTATACAATATACCCGAAATCGTCCGTACCATAGGTGTTAAATTTGATGGCATAATCCCCGTCACTTGCATCGCTTGACTTCTCAAGCAGTCCCACATCATCCGGAGTAGTTCTTTCGTGATAAATTGTCCAGTCGGCATACTGGGGGTATTCAAATGTTATGGTTTGCCAGGTTTCAAAATTGGCACCCGGTATTTGTGCATTAATTAATGTTGAAATAAACATTAAAAGTAAAAAAGTGTAAAGTGTTTTCATACGTTTAAATATTTTATGTTAGTGACAAGGTTACTTAAATATTCTACCTTTTTTCAAGTTCTGTGGTATTTGCTCATAAATAAATTTATTTTCAAAGGTATTCGCGAGCTCACTGCCTATTAGCAGTTCGGTTGTTACTCGCTCCCACAATAACCCATTGCGCAAACCCGCTCGTGAACTTCCATGTGGAAAAACCCGGATACTGTTGTGCAATCATTATTTAATCATTTTTGTTTGTGGATTAATGATACATGGAAGTTTCATATTTATAAATTTAATGTGTTAATAATTTCTGACCCAATTTTATTTTTTTCTCTACTATGACTTCTTTGTAAGTTTAATTGAGTCGATGTTATTTTATGTAATTCATACTTTGCATCAAATTACTAAAAAGTTCAAAAAAAAACACCGGTTACTTAAATCCCTGCTCTTTGTGTTTACTTGCAATGCTCTCAGCCAATTTTTCAAGAGCTTTAAAATCAATCTCTGAAGGTACGCCTTTGGTAAGAACAGGGTCGATGATTTCTACTTTAAGATTTGAGATCATTCCTGCCAATATCTCCACAGTTTTATTTCCCCATCCGTAGGAGCCGATAATGGATAGGAATTTGGCTTTAGGACGTAATGCGTTAGCCAGATAAGTAGCATAAACAACGTTAGGATGAGGACCTGAAAGAATTGTTGGTGTGCCAACAACGATTGTCCCGGCATCAACAAGAGTTATTGCCAGTTTTCCTATATCAGTCACGGTTAAATCAAATTTCTCAACAGAAACCCCCTTTTCTACAAGAGATGAAACAAGGAAATCGACCATTTGCTTTGTGCTTTCATGCATTGAAATATAAGGTATAACTACCATGTTCTTTGGTGCATCACCAATCCAGGCTTTATAGGCATTAATGATAAAGGATGGTTGTTGATAAATAACACCATGACTTGGGGCTATCATAGAGATATCGTAAGGAGCGATTTTTTCCAGGTTCTTTATGATTATATTTCTGAAAGGCATCATGATCTCGGCGTAGTAACGTTTAGCCGCTTCGTAAATACGTCCTTCATCAGAAACATAGAGATCGGTTGTTGCAATATGAGAACCGAAAAAGTCACAACTGAACAAAATTTTATCTTCTTCCAGGTAGGCTACCATTGTCTCCGGCCAGTGCACCCAGGGAGTGTATATGAACTTCAATGTCTTGTCCCCAAGCGATATTGTTTCACCATCATTAACAGTAATAATAGAGCTTTCGGGTATGGGCATAAGATCCATAAGCATGTTTTTTGCTTTGGAACTGCAAATTAATTTTGCATCAGGGTATTTTGAGAGTACATTGGGAATGCTTCCTGAGTGGTCTTGTTCCGCATGAAGTGAAACTAAGTAATCGAGTTTAGGAACATTCTCAAGCTGAGCCATCAGTTCATCAACCATAGGTGGATCAACTGTATCAATCAGAGCCGTCTTTTCGCTGCCTTCAATAAGATAAGCATTGTAACTTGTGCCGTCCGGAAGAGGGACCAGTGAGTCAAAGAGTCGTCTGTCCCAATCCACGGATCCCATCCAATAAATCCTGTCTTTAATTTTTCTTGGTTTCATAAGTATAAATTTTAATTTTCAAAGATCTATTTTGAAATATTAACCATTTCGTGGAACAGTTCTTTGTTTTCTTTGATCTTTTGTTCATTGCCATATACACAGTATGCATCCTGTTTTAGAATATCCTGAACAATTTTTTCAAAATCATTTATGTCCTGCACAGTAGTTGAGAGAACAGCAGCCCTTTCATTTTTGATATCTTCAATTAAAGTTTTCTCGAAAAACCTTTGAATTGCAAGGTCTCCTTTTTGCGAAGCAGTCATGGGACGGTCCATTCCCGAAATTGTTCCAATAAGGAAACGGGTCATTGTTTTTTCATCAGCTTCAAAGTCATGAAGGAACCCGGGGGTGGCATCGTAATTATCAAGTGTTTCTTTCAGATTCGGGTCACGGTATGAAGCAAAGTAAACATCACCTGAAGGAGAAAATCCACAGAATCCGCCATATGCACCTCCGATTACACGAATTTGATTTTGCAGCCAGTCAGTCGAGAGGATCTGATTCAAAACACGCATTTTTCCATCCCATTCGTACCCCAGTTTCTTATAATTGTATCCTTTAATCACGTATTGAACTTTAGATGCAGTAAGTAATCCCTCATTTTTATTAGTAAAATCAAATTTCCACTCTGCTATTTCATCTTGTCCTTCCGGAAGGGAACCTGCAAGTTTTTCAAATCCTACAGCATAAGCTTCCATATCTTCGTTACTACATGTCACAGACGAAATAAGATTCTTCTGTGTAAATAACAAAGAGGCGGCTTGAGTAAGGTTTTTAACTATTTCTTCGCTGTTTTCGTCAAACCCATTTACCAGGTCGGTTATAAAGCGGTAATATTCCAAACCACCGGTAAGTTCATCAAACATTCCATCATTTGAATAGTACGATGATAACCTGGTCATTGCATAACGTATTCCGTTTTGTTTTATATTGGCATCTACGCGTGATTGGTGTCTGACCAATACGGTTTTTAACCTTTCAATATCACTAAAATCAGATTTATTTATTATCTCACCTGCTAATTCAAATAGTTTATCAGCTTTATCTGTTGTTGCTTTTGAGGTAATAACAAATTTAGGTAATAAATTTTCATCCGATTTGTTTTCAAGGAAAGTGCTTGTCCTTGTATAGAATCCGCCGGTATGAATATTTAATGCATTATCAAGTTCACCGAAAGTGTAATTTTCAGTATTTAATTTTCCAAGAACTGATGACAATAGTGAAGCATAAGGAACGAGTTCTTGTGGAAGAGCCTTAATGTCAAAATAGAAATTAGTATATAAAATATTATTGGTAAAATCAGTGTAGTGAACCACCGGTATATTTGCAATTGCTTTTTCCTCAACAGGGTACCATTCAACTTCTTTACTTATATCAGCAATATCTAACAAAGGGATAGTTGCCAGGGCTTCGGGTGAATCTTCACGTTTTTGGTGTGCCAATAGTTCTTCTGTCTCATTAATAAGTTTTTCAAGACCTTCATCGTCGAGAGTAGCCTTAAATGCAGCCAGTTCTTCAACAGTTTTTTCATTAATCTCTTTTTGCAAGCCGGGTTGTGGAGTAAGCACCATTAACAACGCATGAGGATTTGAGATCAGGTATTCTCTTATAGTTGATTCAAGCAGATCAGTTTCTAGAGATGTTTTAACTTTCTCAAGTGGTTTATTGAACTCGAGTCCAAGGAACGGGTCGTTGTTGAAGAACCATCCGGAATAGCTCATCATCAGGTATCTTAATCCTTTTTGTGGTGTATTACCTTCCTTAAGGTTAAATTCCATTCGGTTCAGAATACCTTCTACCATAGATTTATCAAGTCCTTCATCGGCGACTTTCTGAAAAGTTTCAAGAACAACTTCTTTGAATTTATTTTTGTCTTCGGGATTGGCATTTTGTACTATTATTTCAAAAACATTTTGCTGCGATTCATTAAATGATGCACGTATATCACGACCAATTCCGGCTTCCTGAATAGCGAGGCGTAGCGGAGCTGATTCGTGATTGACTAAAGCTTCAGATAACACATCAAAAGCCATGCATAAAGAGCGATCGGTATTTAGACCTGCAACAAAACTAAAGCTAAGATATGTTTTATTTTCTGTTGAACTTCCGTCGGGTACAGCGTAGGTCTTTTCCACTACTTTCATTTCATTAAATGGTGGCTGAATAGGAATTTCAACTTCTTTGTCCGATTTATCATACTTTGAGAGATATTCAGTATCAATGAATTGCAGTTCCCTGTCAAGGTCAGCATTTCCGTAAAGCAGAATATAACTGTTTGAAGGGTGATAATACTTTTTGTGGAAATTAATAAAGGCTTCGTAGGTTAATTTTGGTATAACACCGGGGTAACCACCAGAGCATACACCGTAAGTATTGTCCGGGAAAAGTTGCTTGTTTACCTGATAGTTGAGTTCAGCGGTAGGACTTGAAAAAGCACCTTTCATTTCGTTATAAACAACCCCTTTATAAACGATCTCACTCTCTTTATCGGTTAATTCACGATGCCAGCCTTCCTGTTTAAAAATTCGCGGATCGTCGTAAATCAGAGGATTAAAAATTGCATCAAGGTAAACATGCATCAGGTTAAAATAGTCTTTGTTATTCATACTTGCTACCGGATAAGTAGTTATATCAGCACCTGTCATTGCATTAAGGAATGTATGTAAGGACCCCTTAGACAAGACATCAAATGGGCTTTTTACCGGGAAGTTTTTTGATCCGTTCAGAACTGAATGTTCCATAATATGAGGTGTGCCATAATCGTTTTCAGGAGCTGTTTTAAAAGCAGTGTTAAAAAGTTTGTTGGCGTCGTCGGCAGCAATTTTCAGTAAGTGAGCGCCGCTTTTTTCGTGCGAGAAGTATAAACATTCCGCATTTATTTCCTGCACAAACTTCTTTTCAACTAATTTAAAACCAAAATAGGTTTTATTGACTTCGTACTTTTCATTTGGTGTGCATCCCATAATTAAAGCAAAGAACATAAATGAAAGAACCAAAGAAATTTTTGTTTCCATGATGAGTAGATTAAGTTTTTAGAATAATATTCAGGTAACATTAATTTTTGATAAATAATTCAGATAAAAATTTTTGATAAATTTACTAATAAAAGCCGGCTTTACTTATATTGGAATGTATATTGTTTATATTAGAATAAATGTAACTATTCAGTATCATAAGTTTGGATAGTATAAAATGGTTAATTTCTTTACACTTTGCACTTTTGCCGACTGTGGACTGCTGACTGATTAGTTACAAATAAATTATTATTTTTATTTCACATTTATAGCATTTCTCTTCTCCGTTGTTTGACCACCATTTCCGCAGCTTTGATTACAGGATAAGCAGTGGGGGGACCGGTTAAAAGAGGATGTGTGCCAATCTGGGAAGTAAGTAAAGCATTAACTGTCATCTGGTTTTCAATTACAAGACCAATTAAATTAGTCAATTCTCCGGTACTTGATGCACCAATAACTTCCCCTCCAATAATAATCCCGTCTTCATGCGTTACAATCAATTTAACAAGTTGCTTTCTGGTTCCTTCCAATGTCCCCGGATGTTTGTCGACTCCTTCAAAAGTGCCTGTGACAACATTGAAACCTCTTTGATTAGCCAGAGTTTCAGTTACCCCGGCTACACCAAAGCCTATACCTCCGATCGAAGTGCAAAAAATGGAGATAGTTCCTTTAAATGATCTCATTGTGGATAGTCCAAACAGGTTCATCCCGACGATTCTTGCTTCAGAACAGGCTGTTGATGCCAGCATTAGACCTTTTATGCTACTTGTAATGAAACTGCGTTTTTCAGCGCAGTCGCCAACAGCAAAAATATCCTTATTTGCTGTATGCATGTATGCATTTACCTTAATAAAGCCTAATTCATTAATTTCTATTCCTGATTTTTCTGCAAGAGTCGAATTGGGGTGATACCCGGTAGATAAAATTACTATGTCTGCTTCAATGGTGTCTCCATTATTTAAAAGAACACGGGAAACTTTCCCTTTTCCCTGAATCTCTTTTACTCCATTGTTAGTAATTACTTGTACACCTCTTTCTTTAAGAATCTCTTCAGCCCTGATAGCGAGTTCATCATCAAAAGCAAGTTGTAGTATATGAGGCATAATTTCAACCAGTGTAACATTTTCAACAGACTTGTTTAACTCGTCAGCTATTTCGACACCTATGAATCCGCCTCCTATAATCACTACCCGGTTGCATTTTTTGATTTGAGTTAATAAACTGTCCAGGTAATCTTTGTATTTTGGAATAGTAAAAACATTCTCCAAATTTGTTCCCTTCAGCCATTTTGGGACCGTTG
>Ga0307991_1000662_pt1 | contig 24668 bp, 15 predicted proteins | sample EllFjometagen131_FD_203146 | JGI IMG/M metagenome (GOLD analysis project Ga0307991, IMG submission 203146) | Marine microbial communities from Ellis Fjord, Antarctic Ocean - #131 | ecosystem: Environmental > Aquatic > Marine > Unclassified | place: Southern Ocean | collected 2014-10-08 | reverse complement strand
AGGAAATTCATTGGATTTGTATAATTTAATCTCAATGTTTTTTTAATATCTGTCTTTGAAAAACGTAAAATTACAATAACAGGTAATAAAATAAGCAATACTTCAGTTTTTACCAATCCTCTCATCAAGTCTTGTATCTGCCATCTTCCGCCAATATAATAAAGAGCTAATATCATAATAACAAAATAGACAAGAACGAACTGTAAATTTAGAATATTCTTCTTATTTTTACCCCAGAATTTCAAAGATTTTTCTTCTGCAGTTCTAAATAAGACATTTTCGCTATGGAACAACTTAATTGAAATGTAAACTGTTACAACATCAAGTACAAGAGTAGATCCTATAACTATGAACAGATAACTTAATTGATAGTTATTCAGCATTATATCACGCATTAACAAAGAAAAATTAACAATCGGAATTAATGAAAATCCCAGATTCAGTTCAAAACCCGGTAAAAAACTAACCATTGAAAGCATGATAGCTCCAAACAGCAAAGGCATTTGATAACTTTGAGCTTCCTTGATATTCCTGGAATAAGTTGAAATTGAAAGAAGAATAGCAGAGAAAAAAGTTATTAGCGGGATCATCAGAAGCAGGATAAGTGCAAAGTTCCCAATTGGCAACTGGAAGTTTCCCATGGTCTGCCCCATCTGCATAAAGATATGGCGAAATGCAATGTACATACTTAATAAGTTAAGTAATACAGTAATGATAGAAATAGTAATTATCGTAAGATATTTACCAATAACCAATTCGTTCCTTTTAGCTGCACTAACCAAGATCGTTTCAAGTGTACCCCTTTCTTTTTCACCGGCAATAAGATCTGAAGCAATTACTGAAGCACCACTTATAGTTAATATAATTAACAAATAAGGTAAAAATTTTCCAACAATAAAACCAACCATTTGTTCAGGTGGTGCAATGTTTTCTTTTTTGATCTCAACAGCATTCAATATCTCACTGTTAATTTTAATTTTATCCAGTCTCTTGCTTATCAGCACTTCTTCCAGATCACGTAAATTATCTCTGATCTTTCTATATGCCATGGAACTCTTCTCGGAAGTTTCATCATAAAAACAAGTAAGATTAAGTATTGTATAACCGGTTGATGATAAACTATCTTCAACAGTAATTAGAGCTTCTATTGATTTATCTTTTAGAAGGTCAAGATATGTGTCTTCATTATAAACAATAGCTTCATCCATAATTTGAAGTGTCTCTATTTCAGATAGTGATCCCCTTATCTCACGTGATATCTCATTTTGTGACATATCATTAAGATATATAACTATTTCCTGTTGTTCCAGTTTGATTTCCTGACGTGATGTCATAGATGTTAAACCGATCATTAATAACGGATATAGTATAATTGGAAGAACAAATGATGTTATAATTGTTCTTTTATCTCTAAGAAGATCCAGCATCTCTTTTTTGTAAATTACAATTATTTTTTTAATATTCATGCATCTTCCTTCACAACATTGTTAACATAGTGAATGAAGATGTCATCAAGGTCGTGTAATCCTGTATTTTCAATGAATTCTTCCCAGCTTCCTTGAGCTAATACTTTTCCCTGGTGGATCATGACAATTTTATCAGCAATACGTTCTGCTTCCCGCATTATATGAGTGGAGAATAGTACACATTTACCATCCTCTTTACATTTATGAATAAAAGAAATTATATTCTTAGCAGTAAGGATATCAAGTCCGGCTGTTGGTTCATCAAAGATCATTATGGGAGGATCATGAATAATTGAACGGACAATAGAAACCTTTTGCTTCATTCCAGTAGAGAGAAAATCAATTTTTTTATCCAGAAAATCATGCATGTCTAGAAGGTCAGCCATCTTGTTGATCCTATCGTGTATCTTATTTTCAGGAACATCATACAATCTGGCAAAATATGTAATCGTCTCTCGTGCTGTAAGCCTGGCATAAAGTCCCGTATCTCCTGAAAGGAAACCTAGATTTGCTCTCACATTCTGAGGATCTTTTTTTAAATCATAACCTTCCAGTGTTGCTGTTCCGCTGGATGGCTGTAATATAGTAGAAAGCATTCGCATCGTCGTAGTCTTTCCAGCTCCATTAACACCTAATAACACTACAATTTCACCTTTATCTGCTGTGAATGAAAGGTTATTTACGGCATACAACTCTTCCCCATTTTGTTGACGGAATACTTTTGAGAGATTATTTACGGTTATCATTTATCCTCTTAATTGTATTAAAAAAGGTAGAGGTAGTTTTCCTACCTCTACCTGAAATTAATAATTTATACTTTTGGAATAAAATCAGTTTTATCGTTGATCAAGCAGACAAATTCTGTAAGAAGTTTTATTGCTCCATCAAGATCTTTAAATGAGATCACTTCATTTGGAGTGTGCATATATCTATTGGGAATACTGATGAGCCCTGTCGCTACACCGGCTCTATTAACCTGAATTGCATTTGCATCAGTGCCGGTTCCGCGTGGAGCGGCTTCAATCTGATATTTAATTTTAGCATTATCCCCTGCTTTTTTGAGAAGCTCAAATACTTTTGGATTTATATTTGCACCAACTGAAATAACCGGTCCTTTTTCTAAGGATATATCACCTAACTGTCCTTTATTCATTCCCGGATAATCAGTTGCATGTGTCACGTCTATAGCTACGCCAACATGAGGATCAATGCCGAATGCACTTGTTCTGGCTCCACGAAGTCCAACTTCTTCCTGAACTGAAGAGACGGAATATATGTTTGCAGTAATTTTTTTTCCTGCAAGTTCTTTAAGAATACATCCCACAATGTAAACTCCAGCTTTATTATCAGTAGCTTTAGTTGTGATCACACTTCCAGATAATATTTCCAAGCCAGGTGAATAAGTTATATGATCACCAATCGCAACTTTTTTCTCAGCTGCTTTTTTATCTTTTGCGCCAATATCTATCCAGAGGTCAGACATTTTTGGAGTACTCTTTCTATCTTCAGGGCTCATCAAATGAATTGGCTTTCTTCCAATGATTCCACGAACAACTTTTTTATTATGATAAATATTTACGCGAATACCTGGCAACAAAGTTGCATCTACACCACCAATAGCAACAAATCTGACAAATCCGGTATCTTCAATATAATTAACCATTAAACCGACCTCATCAGCATGACCGGACAACATGATGCGAAGTTTTCCTGTTCCTTTTTTAAGGGCTATAACATTACCATGCACATCAGTTTTAATTTCATCAGCATATTCTTTTACAAAATTCCTGTACACTTCCTGTGCCGGTTGTTCAAATCCCGATGGACTTGGAGCTGTAACTAGATCTTCAAAGAATTTTTTTTCCATCTTTCTCTCCTATATATATTTATTTAACAATTATTTGCTCTACCCGATGCAAAAGGGTTAATATTTTTTTTAACTTGTTTAACAGGTTTTTCAATAGGGATCAAACAAAGAAACTTAAGTGTTGTATCACCCGTATTTTTATAGTTGTGTTTCATATGCGGATCAACATATATTACATCACCTGGTTTAAATGGCAATTCTCCATCTTCTGTAACCAGAACTCCAGTACCTTCAACAATGAAATTTTCATGTTCCCAGCTGTGTGAATGATATGGTGTAAATCCTCCTGGTACAACTTCAAACATTCGCATTGCAAAATTTGGTGCTTTATCCTTATCCGAGATAAGCCAACGTATATTTGCACCTTTTGCTCCTTCCATAGTTACTTTTTCTAATTGAACTTTTTTATATGATATAAGTTTCATAACTCCTCCAATAAAAATGAGGTATCCTTTTTATCCAGACACCTCACTTTCTATAATTCTGTTTCAAACCTATACTGAAATTACTTCTTTTACTTCAGGTATTTCTTCTTTCAGAACTCTCTCGATACCTGCTTTAAGTGTAAGTGTTGCCATTGGGCAATTTCCACAAGCACCTTTCAATTTTACTTCTATAACATTATCAGCAGTTATATTAACAAGTTCACAATCTCCGCCATCAGCCTGCAGCGAAGGTCTAACTTTATCTAGAACTTCCTGTACCTTTATTTTATCCAGCATTCTTCCTCCATTTATTTTTATACCTTAAATATATTAACTAAAAATTAGTAAAGTTAAAATTATAATTTTTTTTAATTTGTTATTATATTAATCTAATATAAATTTCCTTGACTTCAAAACCCTATTTTTAAGCCTTGCTTCTAAATTATTCATTAAAGAAAAAAGGAGAGAAAGATGAAAAAGAAAGTCATCATTATGGGTGCTGCAGGGCGTGATTTCCATAACTTCAACTGTTATTACAGAGACAATGCAAATTACGATGTTGTTGCTTTTACAGCAACACAAATTCCTGATATCGATGGAAGAAAATATCCAGCTGAATTAGCTGGTGAATTATATCCAGAAGGTATCCCTATCTTCGCAGAAAATGAAATAGTGAACCTGATAAAAAAACACAATGTAGAAGAAGTTGTGTTTGCTTACAGTGATGTTCCTCATGAAAGAGTTATGAATAATGCTTCATTAGTTAATGCTGCTGGAGCTGATTTCAAACTTATCGGATTGAAGAATTCTACTGTAAAAACAACTAAACCACTTATAACAGTATGCGCTACCAGAACTGGCTGCGGAAAAAGTCAAACAACACGTGCGGTTGTGAAAGCTCTTAAAGCAAAAGGACTGAAAGTAGCTTCTATCCGTCATCCAATGCCATATGGCGACCTTGTTAAACAAAAAGTTCAAAGATTTGCTGCTCTTGAAGATCTGGTAAAACATGAATGTACAATAGAAGAAATGGAAGAATACGAACCACATATTATTATGGGTAGTATCATCTATTCTGGTGTAGATTACGAAGCAATAGTTCGTGAAGCTGAAAAAGAAGCTGATGTAATTATTTGGGATGGCGGTAATAATGATACACCATTCTATGTTTCAGATAAAATGATCAACATCGTTGTTGTAGATCCACACAGACCGAATCATGAAAGAACTTACTATCCTGGCGAAACTAATGTCATCAATGCTGATGTTATTGTTATCAATAAGATCGATTCAGCTGATCCGGAAGGAATTCAGATCGTGAGAGATAATGTTCGAGAACTCAATCCTAATGCTATCGTTATTGATGGTGCTTCACCTGTAAGCATTGATAAGCCTGAACTTGTGAAAGGTGCTGATGTTCTTATCGTTGAAGATGGTCCTACTCTTACTCATGGTGAGATGAAGTATGGCGCAGGTGTTGTAGCTGCTGAAAAATACGGTGCTGCTGACCTTGTTGATCCTCGTCCTTTCGCTGTTGGTTCTATCAAAGAAACATTTGAGAAATATCCTGAGATAGGTATTCTCCTGCCAGCAATGGGTTATGGTGAACAGCAAATCAAGGATCTTGAAACTACAATTAATAATACAGAATGTGACGCTGTTGTTATAGCAACTCCTATCGATCTTAGAAGGATCGTTAAGATCAATAAACCTTCAGTTCAGGTAACTTATGAACTACAGGAAATTGGTCATCCAACAATAGCTGACGTTCTTAAAGATTTCTAAATAACATATTAACCTAAAACAAAAAGGGCAGAAATTAATTCTGCCCTTTTTTTCATCTTACCATCTCTCTAAAAAATAGAGAGCAATAAGTATTCTTTCAAATGTTTCTCTTATTTCAAAAGTAACATTTTTTTAGTTTCAGTTTTACTATCAGTTATAAGCCTATAGAAATATACTCCTGAGCTGCAATTGTCAGCATTCCATAAATAATTATGAGTACCTGAATTGAAACTTTGAGTTTTAACTATTTGCCCTTTCATATTGAATATGGTCAATACACCCGTTTCATTTTCACTGATATCTAACAAGATACAAGTATCAGGATTAAATGGATTAGGACGATTCTGGTAAAGTTTAGAAACTAATGGTGTTAAAACTATACCGGAATCAAGAACATTTTCTACAACTACATTCCATGCATAATATATTGCATCCCTAGATTCACCTTCTCCAAAGTTATCAGTAACATTAAGCGTTATTTCATATTCTCCAGCAGAGTTTTCATCAGTAATGAAATCGTAAGTAGCTTCTATTGATTGTTCTACTCCATCTATCTGCCAGCTATATTCAAGGTCATTTCCATCCGGGTCAAAAGCATCAACAGAGAAATTGATAATCTCACCCTCATCTATAATTATAGTACCTACATCAGGAACTAATTCATTTACGACAACACTCTGATCTGAATCAATTACGATCAATTCCCATTCCTGAGATACACTTGCTCTGCTTTCTTCTTTATTCATAGCAGATTCAACTGATTTATCAATTTTGGAAACTTTTCCTTCTCTTTCTGAAATTCCATCATCAACAATGCACTTAATTAAGTATGTACCTGCTGAGTAATAATCAGATTCATAAGTATAAGTACTAACAGTTTGATCAACTTGCATGATATCATCAACGAACCACTGGTAAGCCAGTATTTCAGAATCAATATCTGTTGCAATTACCAAGAATGTCTGCATCTCGGTTTCATTGATCGTAATAGATGATGCAGAAGGATCAAATTCAATGATTACTGGAGCATCATTTACGTTATTTACTGTAACTCTTACTTCATCAGTAACTGATGCCATGCTATCATCTGTTGCTGTAAATATGATATCTTCGAAACCGAACCAATCAGCATCAGGTGTTAATGTAACGATTCCTTCATAAACACTTACATCGATATTGGAATTACCAGTATAAGTGAAGGTAAGGAAATCACCATATGCAAGATCTTCATCATCAAATACATTATTCAGATCTATTGAAGAATCTGTTGTATCTTCATCAAATGAGAAATCTACAATTGGATATTGAACAAATGGTACTGCATTAGCGTTAGGATAGCCGGCTGCAGCTCCGCAATAAGCCCAAACTGACTGCCATGTATCATCGCTATTCCCACTTTCATGGATGTAAACTACCATTGGTCCTTCTTTATTCATAGATTTCATATTTGCCATTTCATCAGAAGATGATGAACCGTCGATAATTACTGCAGCCATTCTGTAATCATATTCAACAAATCCATTAGGAACTTGAAGCATTACTGATGCATTATTTTCAACTGGAGGATCATAGAGGTATACATTAGCAACTGCCTGCCAGTTTTGTGCTGCTGTTGTATCAGCATCACTTTCAACAACGTAGTAATCTATACTAGGCATTTCTGCTTCATTATGGAAAGGATCATTAACTGATAATTCATAATCAATATAGATCCATCCACCTTCATCTCCCGGTACGTCATATGCAGTTGTATTTGTAGGAGGTTCAATTGTTGGATATAGAATTTCTATAGGATCTGAGTAACTATGATTTTCAAATGGATACATTCCATATGCTTCTATTACAAGATCACTCATGATTTCAAATGAAATACAGTTATCATAAACCTGATATCCATATGTTTGGTAAGGTTCATTAGGCAAAGTAACATCATCTGGATAATTTGACAGGAAGTGAATTACATTTGAATAATCACAATCAAGCATTCCAGCGTCATCTAAAGCTGCAACATTAACACTGAAATATGTCCCATATTCTGGTGATTCCGGTGTAGTTGTAATATCGAACCCTGTAGCAATGATGTCAACTTCAACCGGTACTATAGGATCAATATCAGTTTCAATATTGCCGGGAACATCTGTTGCGATCGTATAGAATTCATAAAGACCTTCTGCACATATAAATGAACTTGCCTCAAGACAATAGCTGAATGTACCGTCTTCATTGCCTGTGACATCTGTATCTGCTAGAATGAATCCTAAGCCGTCATGATTTACATAAAGTTCAACTTGTTGAATACCATTGTAATCATAAGCTTCCCACTCGACTTCTATACAAGCAATAGCAGTGTTATACATTGCTGATGTAACTTCAGAAAGTGGATTTTCTGTATCTATACCGAAAACATCCGCTTCTTCATATGGAACCATTACATTCTCTGCCGGATAATCTTCAGCACCTTCAATATGTACATCAATATCAGGAAGTGTAACACCTGCATCTGCAACGTCATAGTAAGCTATGTATGTGTCAGTGTATAACCACTCACCATGATTTAGAATTATCGTTGTACCAGGATCCTCATTAGGGAATGTTATTACAGGATCTGCAATTCCAGTCATCATCATGGATCCGCTAAATCCTATTTCTAAAGTAAACATACTTGTTCCAACATCTGCATCAGTTATTAACAATGGACTTGCAATTAACGAAACAACAGTTGGATTCTCTGTATCTATACTGAAGACATCTGCAACATCATAAGGGATCTGGATGTTCAAAGCAGGATAGTCTGTAGCTCCCTCAACATGTACATCTATATTCCAAATTGTCACACCGGCATCATATACATCATAATAAGCCATGTATGAATCCGTATCAATCCAACTACCTTCACTAAATACAATTGTACTAGATGGGTCTTCAACCGGGAAGGTAATTAAAGGATCTGACATTACTCTACTATCCGGATACATATTCTCGTTGTAATTAATGGTTAGAGTAAACATATCAGGACCTTCATCGGAATCTGTGATCAATAGAGGATCAGCTACTACAGAAATAACATAAGGATTTTCTGTATCTATATCAAAGACATCTGCTTCATCATATGGATCCTGCGGATTACCATCAGGAAAGTCTGCAGCACCATCGACATGCACATCAATGCCCATTACTGTTTCATTTACATCAACAACAGTATAAACAGCTTCATAAGTATCATGAGTTGTTTCATAAACTAACCAATCACCACTTATAAAAGTTATTGTATTTAGAGGATCTTCGTTAGGGAATGTAAGCACAGGATCAGCAGTTCCGTCTTTTAGCATAAGTTCGCTGAATTCCACTTCAATAGTAAATTGTCCAACTCCAACATCATCGTCTGAAATTAATTCAGGATATGCAGTTAAACTAACTACAGTAGGATTTGCTGTATCTATGCTGAAGACAATTTCTTCTTCATAAGGAACTTGAATATTCCCTGCAGGATCATCTAAAGCTCCCTCTACAAGAACATCTATATCCTGACCTACTTCATTTACATCTGCAACATCATAATGAGCTACATATGTGTCTATATCAAACCATACACCATAATTAAATGTCAGCGTACTATTTGGTGTAAGTGAAATTACCGGGTCAGCAGTTGTATCTGTTAACATATCTTCACTATAATCTACAGTTAATGTAAACATATCAATACCAACAGTAGCATCTGTAATCAAGACAGGATCTGGTGTTAAGCCGGTAACCCATGGATTCTCCGTATCGATACTTGCAACATCAGCAAACCAAGTTGGATTTGGATCTTGTAAATTCCCTGCTGGATAGTCGGTACCGCCACTTACCCCTACAGTAAGGTTCAATTCAGTAGTATTAAGATCAACAACATCGTAATGCCATACATATGTATGTGTATCTGTCCATCCACCAGATATTAATAGTGCAGTACTGAACAAATTCCTTTCAGGAAGAACGATCTCAGGATCACTCCTGGTAGGTGCAGTCATATCTTCACTAAAAACTGCTGTAAGTGTAAAGGTATCACTACCGACATCTGAGTCAGTAATAAGATACGGATCAGCTGTTAATGAAAGAACAATTGGATTCTCAGTATCAATATCAAACGCATCTGCTTCATCAAATACAACCTGAGCATTTCCAGCTCTGTCATCTAAAGCACCTTCTACATGTACATCAATATCCAGAACTGTCTCACCTACATCTATAATGTCGTAGGTCAATACAAAATTAAATGCATCTGTCCACAAAGGAACGGGATCAATTAACGTTGCAGAAACAACAGGATCAAATTCAATAGTAGGATTTACACCCATATCCATCTCTTCGTCATACTCCAAGGATACAGTGAATAAACCTCCTGCATCAACATCTGTAATAAACAAATCTGAAAGTGTCATATTAACCACTGCCGGATTTTCTGTATCTATACTTACTACATCTTCTTCCATATAGTAAATCTGAACATTTCCAGCTGGATCATCGGTAAATCCTGAAACGTATATATCAATATCCAGTTCAGTAGTGTTAATATCAACAACATCATAATGCGCTACATATGTTTGCGGATTTGGCCATTCATCGTATGATAAAGTTATAGTACTGAACAAATACCGTTCAAGACAACCGATCTCAGGATTACTCCTGGCTAATGGGTACATATCTTCACTAAATACAACCGTAAATGTAAATTTATCTACACCAACATCTGCATCAGTAATAAGAGCCGGATTGGCTGTTAATGAAACAACGGTTGGATTCTCAGTATCTATACTGAAAACATCCACCTCATCATAAGGAACTTGGTCATTCCCCGCTGGATCATCTAGCGCACCCTCAACATGTACATCAATACCTACTATATCTACTCCGTCATCGCTTACATCATATGTCATCTCGAACACTGTATTGCTAAGCCATACTGGTGTTGGATTTGATAAGGTTGATGGTACAAGAGGATCAAATACAATAGTAGGATTTACGGTCATATCCATAACTTCAGAATATTCAACTTGAACAGAAAAGTTTCCTGCTCCTGCATCGGAATCTGAGATTAGAATCATTGATGGTGTAATAGAAACTACGGTAGGATTTTCTGTATCTATACTGAATACATCCACCTCATCATAAGGATCTTGAGGATTTCCCGTACAAGCTTCTACAGCACCCTGGACATGAACATCAACAAAGGGTACAGTTTCATCTACATCTATAACATCATAATAAGCAACGTAAATGTCATAGCAATAATAACAATCTGCTCCTTCACTCTGCTCCTCACCTCTATTTTCGGCTTGTTGTTGGGAATACCACTCACCATAACTGAATGATATTGTATTCAATGGATTCTCAACTGGGAATGTAATATCCGGATCTATGTTTTCATTCATACATTTATCGTAAACAACAGTTAGAGTAAACATATCATCTCCAACAGTTGCATCTGTAATTTCTACAGGATCTGGCCATAACTCAACAACTTCCGGACCATCAGTATTTATGTCGAAACCTTCTTCTTCAGTAAATGGAATTTGAGTATTTCCGGCCGGATCATCTATAGCGTCAGTTATCGTATAACCAACACAATTTTCAATAACATCATTATCTATAACATCGTATGTCATCACAAATGTATCAGAATCTGTCCATAATGGAACAGGATTTATTAAAGTTGTAGATACATCAGGATCAAATACAATAGTTGGATATACAGTCATATTCATATTCTCGCTGTAATCCACTGTTAATGTGAATGTGGTGACAAGAGCGTTAATAGAACCTGGATTCGCTGTTACTCCGGTAACCCATGGATTCTCTGTATCAACACTTACACAATCTTCTTCCATATAAGGAATCAGATAATTCCCAGCTGGATAATCGGTACCACCTGAAAGATAGATAGTGATATTAAGTTCAGTAGTATTTTCATCTGATACATCATAATGCCAAACTTTTGTATATGAATTTGTCCATTCGCTATATATTAAGGTTATAGTATCGAACAGATATCTTTCCTCAAGATAAATCTCAGGCTCACTCCTGTCAGCTGGAATCATATCTTCACTAAATACTGCCGTAAATGTAAAAGTATCTGAACCAACATCTGAGTCAGTAATAAGAGCCGGATTTGCTGTTAATGAAAGAACGGTTGGATTCTCAGTATCTATATCAAAAGCATCCGGTGCTGTATATGGTACCTGGATATTCCCAGCTTCATCAACAGCATCAGCTACGGTAATATCAATATCCTCAATGTCTACTCCAGCATCCGCTATGAGATAAGTCATCTTGAAAAGTGTAGAGCTAAGCCATAATGGCGTTGGAGTTGGTAAGGTTGATGATACATCAGGAGCAAATTCAATAGTAGGATTTACGTTCATATCCATTGCTTCATAGAATTGTACCATAACTGTAAATGGTGTTCCAACTTCAGAATCAGTAATGAAAGGAGGAGTTGCTGTTAATGCATCTACCATTGGATTATCGGTATCTATGCTGAATACTTCCTCTTCAGTATATTCAATTTGAACATTTCCAACTTCATCTTCTGCCTCAGCAACGGTAATATCAATATCGTCAACTTCTATTCCTGCATCTGCTACATCATATGTCATCACAAATGTATCAGAATCTGACCAGTCAGGATCAGGATTTGATAAAGTTGATGCTACATCAGGATCAAATTCGATTGTAGGATTTACAGTCATATCCATATCTTCAGAATATTCAACTGTTACAGAGAAGTTTCCTACTCCTACATCCAAATCTGAGATTAAAGCAATATTAGAAGATAAGGAAAGAACGGTTGGATTAAGAGTCTCAACCTCAAAAGCATCTACTTCTATACCTTCAAACTGGACATTGCCTGCTTCATCTTCGGCATCATTAACTGTAATGTCAATATCCTCAATTTCTACTCCAACATCAACTACATCGTATGTCATCACGAATGTATCAGAATATGGCCATGAAGGATTAGGATTAACCAATGTTCCAGAAACAGCCGGATCAAATACAATAGTAGGATTTACCATCATATCCATATCTTCATTATAAACAACTTCAACTGAGAAATTGCCAGCTCCTGCATCAATATCTGTGATCAGAATATCTGACGGTGTTATACTTAGAGCTGTTGGAGAAATACCATCTTTAATATTAACCCATGTAATTACAGTGTTCTGATCACCATAAATATCCTCAATGCAGAGAGTTGCAGTTAATCTTAGTCTATTGATACCAATTAAGAAAGGTGGTATGTCTGCAATTTCTAAAGTTACGATAGGACCATTTACAGCAAAAGCTACTATTGGAGAAGGAACAGGAGTATCCAGAACTACTTCAAAATCACTGATCTGAACGCTAGAGAATTCAATATCTTCTGAAAAGAAAACATCAATGTAAGTATCTGCACCATCCTCCCTAGTTATTGCTTCCTCGATATAAGGTCCACCGCCATATACAGCAAGGTTAGCCATTGGATCACGTAGCGCAAACGGGTTATCGAGCATAGTATTGTGAAATCCTAATCTTGGTAACATCGGCACATAGCCCACGGTGGGATTCCCGCCATTTAATAAATTAGGATTGGGAATGTCCATCACATACGTATCATTTGGTAAGACTGTAGTTTCAAAACTGTCATGTTCCAAAGGAATTCCGGCGAATATACCATCTGTAAATTGGAAGATCGTAGTTGGATCATCGAAAGCACCTTGAGGAAACCAGGTCGGATTCAAAGGCTCTGTAAATCTTACTTTGATCTTATCAACATAATCATCTGAATTTGTATCGAAAGTATTCAGTTCAATAAGTAGAGGTGAAGCACCGTCAAATACAGGCTGCGGTGTAAATGTCTCTAAATATTCACCATAGATGTCCATAATTCTTCGTGTCGGATTACTGATATACCACAAAGTAATATCACCAGTAAAACCTGTTCCAAGATTACTAGGCATAGTGATATGAGCTCTGAATATGTTATCACCTGCTGTCTCACCTGTATCCAGATAATCTATTATAAGGGCATAAGAACCACCTACAATAAAATCACTATTAATGCCAGCCGCATTAAGTGCCACCCAATCGGTAGCACCTCCATCATCATCGATTGAGTTGGACATATAGATATCGAATGCATCAATCCAACCATCCAAGTTATCGTCTTCTGTTACAATATTGCTGACATTGCTTCTCTCTTGAGCAAAAGCAACAGTAAATAAACTTAAAATCAGCAGTATTACTAATAAGCAACTAATTTTTTTCATAATTTCCCCCCGAAATTATTCAATTTAGTTAGCTACGAAAGTACATTAGTACTATTCATAATTCAATGTAAAACTAGATTGCGAAATTTTGCGATGTTATATATTAATTAGCAGATTTTTATAAAAAAAAGACCTCAATTTAAATAGACAATAAAAAAGTTAGCAGCCTTTTAAAATGACCTCAATTTACAATTACATTTTAAACTTAGCAGTTTTACTTTCATAAAACCTCAATTTGACATCATTAATACCATATTTTTTGAATCTTGAGATTTTTTTTACGTACTAATACATCCTAAGCTTACAGAATCACAAATTTCTGAATTAAAATATTTTTTACAATTTCATGGCACTTGTGTTTGATAATTTATTTTTTTAGTACCGTATAAATTTAAAACTCGATTTCCTTTGTCAACAACTTTTTTATATTTAAATTATTATATGAGTATATATTAGACTTTAATTTGCATTATTAACTATTTATTATAAATATGCGCAACTAAATAATTTATATTATTTATTATATATACATATACATTAATTATAATTAATAACTTCTAATAATTAATATATATGTCAGTGTAAACAATTTTTGCAAACTTAGTAACATAAATATTTAACTAATTTATTTTGAACTGCATGCTTCACAAAGGTGATGCTTGCAATATTCATAATAGATATTTAGCAGTCCCTGCTGATTGATCGCATTTCTTTTAACTATCTTTTTCTGTTCAATATTAAGGAACTTTTCCATGTATTGAGTAAGAAAATTTGAAGGTAATCCTGAAAAACTTTGGTAAATGGTATATACAGTTCCTTCCAAATTATTATATTTCTTTTCTCTGGAATAAACTACTGCAAGAGGAAGAATAATATTAATTAGCAAGGTGTCAATACGTGTTTTGCCAAGTTTATATCTTTCCGGGAGATAATTATTTTTTATTTGGAAATAAGCGTATAATTTATTCTTAAAATCTCTTAATATAAAATTATCTTTTGGAAAAGAAAATGGTTTCAAAATATTATGAAAGATAGATGTTTCCAGGCTATCATAGATAATATCCGTAACCTGCAATATTCTCACTGCAGGATGATTAATGGGTCTTACCCTAAATAATTTCCAGCTGATATCGAGAATCTGTATTTGTGGAAATTTTTGAAAAAGCGATATCCATTTCAGTTTCTGTTCATTGCAGATAATTGAAGGGATATGTTCAATTATTCCGGAAGAACATAATAAGATCGAAATGAACTCTTCTTTTGTCATACCTTTATTATAAAATTCTTTAAGATTTTTATAAGTCAAATTTGAAGCTATCTGCATCATTTGATATTTATTCTTACTGTAACCCAATGCTTCCATAAAGCCCATATAGAATAGTTGATCGAAATCACTAAAGAAATGCTCAGCCGTAAATCTTTTAATTTTCTTCTCAAATCGCTTCATTCCCATCTGTTTGAGAAATTGTTCTGTTTCAGTTATATTCATATTATTGAATAAATCACAAGATCTATCTTTTTCTGAATACGGTTTATTAGAGTAGTGCTTAATTAGTTTACTTATATCTTCAGTTAATTGATCTTTAACCTCAAGAATCTCAATTCTAGTGCCATTTTCACTGATTGTATATGGTTTTTTATTTTTATTTTCGTAAACTAAATGCAATAAAACATTATTAAATTCGGGATTCTCATGATGAGAATGTGATTTCCAGTGATATGATGTTAAATCTATTTCAACATCTCCCTTAAGAACTTGAGCATTTAATTCTATGATAGCATCTTTAAAATCTGGTCCGGAATCTGTATTCCAGCGACCAGGGAATTTAATATTAACTTGCTTTCCTGATTGTGTAAATAATTTTTCATTTAAATGTTGAGCATCCCAGATATGATACAAAAATTCTTCAGTAAACTTCATAATAACTCCTTGTTAGCAATGAGTTTCGGCTAACTTACATCATGTCATTAAAAAATTATATAACAGGAAGGAATATCTCTCTTCTCCAAGTTTTAAGCAACTTATTACAAGACAAATTATCACTTTTTTTATCTTCTAAAAATTTTACCAAATCCGAACGTGTAGCGATTAATTCAACAGGCATATTTAATTCATGTGCCTTATCAGCAATAAATTTCTTAAGTTTTATTAAATCATTGTTATTGATTATTATTCTTTGATGTTTTAATTGTAATTTTTCTTCATGAACTCTAGCTTTTTGTAATATTTTAATGATTTCATGACCATACTTCTTAATTTTTTCAGTTAGCATACCCTCTACATTTCCCAGTTCAGCGATATTTTTTGGATCCTTCATTACTATTTTAAATAGGATACCATCCTTAAAAATAAAAGTTTTTGGAATATTTTTGTTTTCAGCTTCCGTTTCTCGCCAAGCTGCTAAATATTTAAGAAGTTTAATATTATAATTGGATAATCTATTGATTATCTTAAACTTAAGGTATCTCTCCTCAGGACTAATTACCCGGTATGAATCCTTATCTTCATAAATTTTCATTTCATCAATGAGCCAATTCTCTAATCCATTATTTCTGGCTCTTTTTAGTAGTATCTCACGCATTTCACACATGTAGGTAACATCATCAATAGCATACTTGATCTGATTTTTCGTTAAAGGTCTTCTAGTCCAATCAGTTGTCGTTTCACTTTTGGATAAAGATACATTAAATAATTCATAAATTATTTTTGCTAAAGATGCAGTATGATCTAAACCGGCAAAACCAGCGGCACGACGGGTATCAAATATATTTACAGGAACTACGTAATTACAAGATCTTGATAATATTAACAGATCCTGATGCGCATCATGCAGTATCTTAATAATATTTCTGTCAGCTAATATTTCTCCCAAAGCAGTGATATCTTTTAGGGCTATCGTATCAATTAGATAGTATTCATCTTTTGAGAAAGCAGCCTGGATCAATCCTAAAATGGGATAATATGTTTTTCTCCAAAGAAATTCTGTATCAAGTGCTATGACTTTTTGCTGTTTTGCTTTTACAATAAATTCATTAAATTTATAGTTTGTATCAATATAAAAATTATCGTTCAATTTAATTTACTCCCGTTATTAAAACATTATTTATCAACAAATAAAAAACAATTATGTTAATTTTTTACTTGTTTACTTACTTCTTTAGCAATTGCAAAACAGGAGGTTAATCCAGGAGATTCTATCCCTATGCAATTTATAAAGTTACGAAACCCTTTCTCAGATTCTTCTTTAATATAAAAATCTCTAAAATTTCCATCTTCTTTTTGAAGTTTTGCTCTAATTCCACTATCATCAAGATGAATATCTTTATCGTTTACTTTTATATAATTATTTATAGCTTTGAGGAACTCAGGTTTATACTTCTCATTCATTTCGTAATTTACAGTATCAACGTAATAAGCATTTGGTCCGAAACGTACTTCTCCCTGCAGGTTAATGGTTAGATGAATTCCCAGAAATATTCCTTTTGGATCAGGAACAGGATAGACCAGATGATCAATATTTTTTATTTTTGAAGATTTATAATATTCACCCTTGCAAAAATGTAATTTGAGGTCTTCTCTTTCTATATCAATCCCTACCATTTCTGCAATTTTATCTGAGTAGAGGCCGGCACAGTTGATAACTGAACTTGCCTGGTATTTTTCTCCATTTACAAACGTTACAATATATTTACCATTTTGGTAATTGATGGATATTACCTCCATATCATAAACAATAAATGCACCTAGTTTCTCAGACTCAATTTCTATTTTTCTCATCAGTTTGTGAGAATCTACTATTCCTGTTGATGGTACTTTTAATGCGTATTTGGCGATTATCTGCGATTCTAAAGCCTTGCATTCTTCTTCATCAATGATCTCTAGTTCATTAACTCCGTTTCTTTCACCATTCAGTTTTAATTCTTTTAGGACTTGAAGTTCTTCATCATCTTCAGCGATAATTAGTTTCCCGCAATTTTTATATGGAATTGAATATTGTTTTACAAACTGATAAAGGTCTATTGCTCCATTAACGCATAGTTTAGCTTTTAAAGATCCCTGCGGATAGTAAATTCCAGAATGGATCACTTCACTATTTCTACTGCTTGTATGTCTTCCAAAAGAGTTTTCTTTTTCTACAACAACAACATCCTCAAATTTAGCAGAAAGCTCTTTGGCAACAGCTAATCCCACTACTCCTGCACCAATAATGAGGATATCTATCTGCTCCATGTTTTCCTTTTAAAATTATTTGATTTGAATATTGTCTATCAATCTTGTATTTTCTATAACTACAGCAATTGCTATTCTGCATCCGGATGCTACTTTTGGAATATGTTCTAAAGTATCAGGGTCAAATACTTCTATATAATCGATAATGCCGCCATTAGAATCTATCAAATCAGTCATTTGAGCGATTATTTTATTTGTAGAGTAAATTCCATCATCAAATAATTTTTGAGCCAGCAGAAGCGAATTATGTAGGCATAAGGCTTTTCCTCTACCTACTGAAGATATATATTTATTGCGGGAACTTAAGGCAAGTCCGTCATTTTCTCTAATAATGGGGCAGCCAACGATTTTTGTATGAAAGTTCAGATCTTGTAACATTTGTTTTAAAATAGTTAATTGTTGAAAATCTTTTTCACCCATAAACATAAATTCCGGATCAAGAATATTTATTAACTTGGTTACAATGGTTGTAACACCACGGAAATGTGTGGGACGTGACTTTCCACAAAGAATTTGAGTAATTTTCTCAACATTCACCCATGTTTTATAATCAGCCGGATACATTTGTTTGTCATTGGGGAAAAATACGTAATCTACTTTTAATTTGGAAAGAAGCTCAATATCATGTTTGATATCTCTTGGATATTCACTGAGATCTTCATTAATGCCAAATTGAGTTGGATTCACATAAATACTTACAATAGTTATATCCGAAACTTTATTAGCTTCACTAATTAAACTTAAATGTCCCTCATGCAGGAATCCCATAGTTGGAACGAACCCTATCTTTCCATTTAGCTGCTGACGAATTTCCAGCATGGATTCGATGCTATTGACAAGTATCGTTTTCATTTTATTAAGTGATATTTTTTGTTTTCGTTATCATCGACGACAAGAATTTTTTGTGAATAGTTTTTAAGCTCTTCCTCATCTAACATACCATAATTTACAATTATAACTTTGTCATTTATACTAACTAAACGTGCAGCAGCACCATTTATACCAATCATACCACTACCGCTCTCACCTACCAGAACATAAGTTGAAAATCTGTTGCCATTACTTATATTGTAAATATCTACTTTTTCGCCATCTAGTATTCCTGTTTTATCTAAAAATATTTTATCAATAGTAATACTGCCAACATAGTTAAGATCACGCATTGTTATATTAGCACGATGTATCTTTGATAAAAGCATTGAACGTTGCATTTATCCTCCATATAACTTTTAAATCGTAATCAATTATTTTTTTGTTAATTTTTTTGTAAACTAATTTTAAGTTTGATCTCCATCTTCTTTCCATTGCAACGCCATCATTTTTCCCTTTTCTTCATCAACAGTTTGAAGAATAATTACTCCCACAATAAAAAAAAGAACTACAGAAAGTATAGCCCATTTCTGTTCTCCTGTAATTCTAGCAATTTCTCCGTAAACAAGAGGGCCCAAAATGGAAGCTATACGGCCGGTCACAGAATAAAAACCAAAGAATTCAGCCATTTTACTGTCCGGTGTAAGAAGTACCAGCATTGCTCTACTACTGGATTGACTTGAACCTATTGCTATTCCTGCTAACATCCCAATGAAATAAAATTCTTTAATACTTTTACACATAAAAGCCCATATTACCACAGCAATCCAGATAATTATTGTTATACTTATAGTTTTTTTTGCACCAATTTTGTCAAAGATATACCCAAAAACAAGAGCACCGATCATAGAGGTAACATTTGCAATTACAAAATATGTGATCAATTGCTTCGTATCCATTCCAAACCTGGTTGCACCGTAAATTGCAGCAAAACTGATTACAACAATAATTCCATCATTATATATAAGATAACTGATAATAAATTTTATGAGTTCGCGGAAATTCTTTATATTTTTATAAGATTGTTTTATGCGGATCAATGCTGTTCTTAAATAATTTGTTCTTTTAGAAGGTTTCTTGATCTCTTTTAGAAGTATGAAAGTGGGAATTGCAAAAATTCCAAAAAAAGCAGCTACTGTTGGAAATACAAGCCGGATCCAATTATTATGTACTAAAGGTAGAATAAGTAATAGTGCAGCTAGTCCGCCAATATACCCCACAGCCCATCCCCAGCCTGATACTTTTCCCATCTCATTTCTAGAAGCTACGTCGGGTAATAGTGCATTGTAAAATACATTGCCGCTATTAAAAGCAAAATTAGCAATGATGAAGAAGATCATTCCCTTAACAATATCACCAGCATGAACAAAAAACAATAACGCAGTAAAAATAACAGTCAGATAGCAATTATAAAATAAAAACTTCTTTTTAGCTCTGGAAAAATCTGCGACAGCTCCAAATATTGGTGCTGTAACTGCAACCATCAGCATGGAGATACTGATTGCTCTTCCCCACAACGCTGTTCCAAGTTCACCTTGATTCACCACAACATTTCTAAAATAAACACTGTAGATCACAGTAACTATGATAGTTGTAAATGATGAATTTGCGAAATCATACATCACCCAGCCAAAGATATTTTTGTTAAACTTCATTTATTTTCCATTTAAATTGCTAAGATCAATTTCAGGTAAGCCAAATGAACTATAATTATTAATATTTGGAGTTGCAATAAAAATCTGATGTTTCCCTTTCAGTATTTCAATTATTCTCTCAGTTCTCATTTTATCAAGATCTGCAAGAACATCATCGAACATCAAGATTGGAGTATCAGTATCTTTTTCTTCAATAAGTTCTGATTGAACCAAACGTATTGCTATGGCAATAGATCTTTTTTGACCCTGTGAGCTAAAACTTCTGGCTGGATGAGTATCCATGAAAATGTCTATATCATCTAAATGAGGTCCTGTAAGGCTTCTTTCCTGATGTTTTTCCTGTTCTTCTATTCTAATTACATGCTCTAATAAATCATTATAAAGATCATCATTTTGGGTTGGGAAAGAATATTTGTATTCGATACTAAGTCTTTCTCTATTACCACTAATTTGTTCATAACTTTTTTTCAACAAAGGTGAAAAACTATTTAGATATTCTAATCTGAATGTTATGATCTTTATTCCAACCCGTATAAATTGTTCATCCCATACTCTTTTTTCTTTACTTGAGTAATCTGTTTTAAATAGAGCATTACGCTGTTTTAATATCCTTTTATAATTTCTAAGAAGTTCAATGTATTCAAAAGAGTATTGAGAAATTGCCTGATCTAAGAAATTTCTGCGGTATACAGGTGAGCCTGCAACTATTTCAATATCATTTGGTGAGAAATATACAACTTTGAGATATTTATATAATTCACTAATGCGAGCTATATTAAAGTTATCAATTTTAATTATTTTTTTTTTTTTGTCGGAAGCTGCTTCGAATTTATGGATTTTATTTTTTATTTCAAATTCAGCCTCTATACGAAAAAATGCTTTTGAGAAATTAATCAACTCCAGATCACTACTGGTTTGAAACGATTTCCCAAAAGCAAAATATGATATAGATTCCAGAAGATTTGTTTTACCGGCTCCATTTTCGCCAAGAATCAGTGCACCTTCCGGATCAAATTTTAATTTAAAGTCCGAATAATTACGAAAATTCTTTATTAGAAGAGAAGATATCAGCAACCTAAACTAACCGAAGCGGCATTAATAAAAATCTAGCTGAGAAACCCTCTTTAGTTTCAGTATTAAAGAAAAGAGCAGGTTCATTAGATTTACCCATTCTCACCTCAACTTCATCAGATTCTATAACAGAAAGAATAGCAATAAGGTATCTATAATTAAAGGCAATAGTAAGAGGTTCGCCTGAATATTTAAATTCACTGAGTTTCTCATTAGCTTCACCTTCTTCACGTTTAGCGCTATTGATGGTTAAGTCATTATCTGCAATATCCATCTTAACTTTGAATGTCTCTTCAGAGGCAAGAAGTGAGACTCTTTTTACAGCTTCCCGCAATTTTTTCTTATCAATAACGAGAACATTGTTATTATTTGTAGGGATGGCTTTTGTATAGTCCGGGAATCTACCTTCAATGATATGTGTAAATATCGTATAATTTCCATAAATGAACATAACACGATTCGATTCAAGTAATACAGAAATTTCAGGAAGATCATCAGCTATAACTTTATCCAGGAAAAGAAGTCCTTTAGTAGGAATTATCTGTTCTACAGGTTGCGGAAGATCAATTTGTTTATCCAGTTTAAATTCAGCGATCTTCTTTCCATCTGTAGCCACCATTAATTGTGAATCAGCTGCCATTTTCCAGAATATTCCTGAGAATACCGGTCTGTTTATTTCAGAAGATACTGCAAAATGGGTACTATCGATCATTTTTTTAAACATTTGGGCATCTAATTTGATCACGTTTGAAAGATCTTTTTGTGGTACAAGCGGAAACTGGCTGCTTTCTGCACATAATAAGCTGAACTTAGATTGTTCGCATTGAATTTTCAAAGTATCTTCATCAATGATAAAATGAACCATGGATTCAGGTAAAGAATTGATGATCTCATTTAGATTTTTTGCAGAGACGGCTGTTTTACCACCATCTGTAATATTTGCTTCAAATTCAACTACAACTGTTATCTCAAGGTCAGTAGCAGTAAATTTAATAATATTATTTTGTTCATCTGCTTCTATAAGATAATTTGTAAGAATTGGCATTGTGTTCTTACTAGGTACAATATTATAAAGATACTGAATTTGAGCTTGTAAATCTACCTTTTCAATAGAAAATTTCATATTATCCTCTTTACTTTTTAATATTTGTTAACTTAATAAAAAATAGATAAAATAAAAGCAAGAGTTTTTTCTACTCTTGCTTTTATTTACAAAACAATTTTTACTTAACTGCTTCTTTGAGTTTTTTACCAGCTTTGAAAACTGGAACTTTGCGTGCAGGTATTTGAATTTTAGCTTTAGTTTGAGGATTTACACCTGTACGAGCATTTCTTTTGTTTACTTTAAAAGTACCAAAACCAACTAATGATACTTTATCACCTTTTTCTAATGCAAGTGTAATACCATCAATTACAGCATTTAAAGCAAGATTAGCAGCTTTTTTTGTAACACCAGCTTCTTCAGCAATCTTAATAATCAAATCTTGTCTGTTCATTCATATCCTCCTTTTTTATTCGGTTAACAAACATGGATTTAGTTTTTCCGTTTACAAAATATCTTGTCAATAAAAAAATCTATAGATAGCCATTTTTACAGGGTTTTTATGACTTTTTATGCCATTTAAAGCAATAACAATATTCACAAAATATCTTCTAACTTATTGATTTATATACTCTTAGAAAATCACTTACTATTTTTCAAAGATCAATATAATTTTTTACTTTTTTTTTAATACTTATGCATATCCTTTTAAAATAGGCACTTCTGTGAAATATACTTATATCATACTTATTAATTCATGAATTTTTATAATTATCGTCTTGCCTTTTACCGTTGCATCATCAATAAAGTTAGCAACAACTTTATCTTTAACCTGTTCATAGGTACTATCACTTATGATAATATTATTTTTAGTTTCGTATTCTCTGGTTAAAGATTCAACTCTGGCACCAGCATTCATATTATCACCTATAGCAGTATAATCAAATATCTGTTCTGAACCTAGATTTCCAACAGTTACCATACCTGTATTTATGCCAATACCCATTTCAAAAGGATCTTTTTTTTCTGCATCCCATTTTTCCTGGAGTTCATTCAATCTCTGACGCATTTCCAAAGCAGCTTTACAGGCATGGAATGCATGATTCTCAAGGCTAACCGGTGCACCAAATATCGCAACTATCTCATCTCCAACAAATTTATCTATAGTCCCCTTATTTTCTGTAATGATATTTACCATCTCAGTTAAATATTCTCTAAGGATATCAACTGTTTGTTTAGGAGTATGACTTTCAGTATATGGAGTAAAAGAGACAATATCTGCAAATAGTACTGTTATCTCTTTCTGAACTCCACCGTACTCAAGCATTTTTGGATATTTAATGAGTTCTTCAACCAGTTCTGGAGCAATATACTGTCCAAATGCCTGTTTGATAAACTTACGTTCTTTAACTGTTTGCATATATTGAATTACTAACCCGGTAAAATAGATAATGATAATTAATATGGGAATTTCCAATGTTGGTATCATAATCCTATTGTGACTGAACAAATAATAAGAAAAATAAATATAACTAATGATCAATATAAAATTAATGAAAACAGATATTGTTGGTTTTACTAAAGAATTAAAAATGAATAGCAGCACAGTCGCCACAAAAATGAAGAGCAGGTAGGGAATTATAGGAAATTCTTTCAAGAATTCTTGTCTTAAAACCGTTTCTATAAAATTAGCATGAATCTCTACACCTGGCATTAATTGATTTTCTTCTGAAAAAAATGGGGTATGATGAGTATCATGGAATTCAACGGATGTAAGACCAATAAAAACAATTTTATTTTTAAATTTATCTGCAATTTGATAATATTCATCTAATTCTGTATCCAGTTCTTTTTCAAAATTCGTTGTGTAAGAAGAATCATCGATCACATCGGCATAATCATATGTAGAAAAAGATTTGGGAGGTCCGTAGTAATTTATCAAAGCACTTCTTGATGTAGCTTTAGGAA